>JGI24539J26755_10000182_pt1 | contig 29027 bp, 30 predicted proteins | sample NorSeaMetagenome_2_FD_26755 | JGI IMG/M metagenome (IMG submission 26755) | reverse complement strand
GAATTAGGACACGACATTTCCATTCAGGATGATGAAAACCAACTTCTTGTTATTAACGACGAAAGAGCTGGAATTTCTAATTTAGTGTTTGGATGTGCTGATCCAATTTTAATCATGGAGCAAAACATTTTTGATGTTCCGAAAGGAGATGGCGGTATATTTAAGGAATTATTAAAAAAGAACAGAGACATCGTACATGGTGCATTTGTTTTAAACGAAACAGGCGACAAAGTTCTTTTTAGAGATACACTCCAGTTAGAAAGCCTAGACCTTAACGAACTAGAAGGCTCTATTAACTCACTTAGCTTACTGTTAAGTGAATATTCAGAAGAATTAATCAAATTTTCAAAAAACTAAAACCATACAATTATGAGCATTTTCAAAAGATTATTCAAAATGGGTCAAGCAGAAGCACATTCTGTAATTGATAAATTAGAAGACCCAATCAAATTAACCGAACAAGGAATTAGAGACATGAAGAAGGATCTTGATAAAAGCCTTCAAGCTTTAGCGGAAGTTAAAGCAATGGAAATAAGATCTCGTGGAGACATTAAAAAGCATCAAGAAGCTGCTAAAGATTATGAAGGAAAAGCAATGCTTATTCTTAAAAAAGCACAATCAGGATCGATTACTCCTGAAGAAGCTGATCGATTAGCAAGTGAAGCACTTAGAAGAAAAGATGAAAATCTTGAAGCTTTGGAAAGAGTGAAAAGTGAACTTCAAAAATTCGAGTCTTCAACCTCTCAATTAGATCAAAATGTTAAAAAACTAAGATCTACCGTTAGCAAGTGGGAAAACGAATTAAAGACGTTAAAAGCGAGAGTAAAAGTGAGTACTGCAACCGCTAAATTAAACAAACAACTTTCTCAAATTGACTCAAGTGGAACGGTTTCTATGTTAGAGAAAATGAAAGAAAAAGTAGCACAAGAAGAAGCTTTAGCTGAATCTTACGGTGAAATTGCAAATGAATCTAAATCAATCGATGAAGAAATTGATAACGTTTTAGCAGATGAAGCATCATCGTCGTCTTTAGATGAATTAAAGAAAAAAATGGGATTAGATAATTAATCTACCCATGAAAACAACACATAAATTAATTACAGCGGCGGGAATGTTTATTCTCGCCTTGTTTTTTCTTCGTTATTTTTTTATAATTGGTGCCGTAATTGGAGCTCTTCTAATTGGTTTAGTTATAGGATATTTCATTGGTAAACGATCTTAAATATGGGACTCTTTGATTTTTTCAAAAAAGAAAAAGAAATAGTTGATTTAACTGTTCAGAATTTGAGTGTAGGTTGTATTTTAGAATACGACCTTCAGTCTTGGATTGTTAAAGATAAAACGGAATACGATTGGGGAAATAATCAATTTTCCTTTGAATACACTATCGAGAACGGTAGTGTTTCTGTGTTTTTACACGTCAATGCATCTCCAACTTTAAAGCTGGATGTAAGCTCCGAAATTAAAATGTTTGATTTAGGAAAAGATGTTAAACAAACCATTGCAGAAACAGACTCTCCTCCTAAAAAAATAGTGTACAAAGGCACTGACTATTTTTTATCCGATGAGTTTTTAGGGCACTGTAAAAGTGTAAATGACGACGACGAAGATTGGTCTAAATTCGTGAATTGGGTATTCAACAATGACGATGAATCCGAGTTCATATCTCTCAACCGTTGGAGTGAAACGGAGATAGACGGAGTACAAGGTAGATATGCGAAAGAATTTGAGTTCTCAAATTTCCTATCTTCACCAGAGAAATAATTTCATGAAAAAGATATTTTTTGCCTTAATTGTGCTGCTTTTTGTTGGATGTAATGGGCAAGACCACTACGTGGAAAACCCTGTTAATCTTATGATTAAGAGCATGAAGAATGAGAAATCATACACGATCATTCTGGATGACATGGACGCTAAAGACGATGGTCATTATCATAAATATTCGGTTGTTAAGGTTTCTAAATCTGATGAAATAACACCAAGTAAAACTAAATTCCTACCTGTTAGCTACGAGTTTTTTAAGAAAAACGAAAATAACCTTGGGATGCAAATTGTATCAAAAGACAGTACAGGAAAAGTTACTAAAGCTGCTATCCCTGCTGGTTATGATAACTACATCGGTAATTCACGATACGGTCACTGGCAAGGAAGTGGTGACCAAAGTATGTGGGTGTTTTACGGGCGTTATATGTTTTTAAGAAGTGTTTTTGGCTTAGGTTACCACCCTGCTTATTATGGAATGCATCGCGGCTACTATGGTAGTTACTACGGAACTAGTCGTTCATTTTATGGCGCAGGTTATCAAGGTGGAAATTACTACGGAACAAGTAGTAAAGTCACTCAAAAAAGCAGACCAGATTTTTACCAACGAAAAGCAAGAAATACAAATTGGAATTCATCCCGAAGATCTAGCTCGTCCCGAAGAAGTGGAAGAGGTAGTGGATTTGGATACGGAAAATAATTATGGAACACATTAATTTTGAAGAAATTGGAAACTCAAGCCTTTATTTCCTGGCGAGTTTAATATTGGTTTTTCTAGGAAAACTAATTTATAAATTATTCCACCCAAAACTGAACACAATTAATGAATTACTGGAAAAAGACAATTTGGCTTTTTCCTTTTCATACGTTGGATATTTTGTTGGATTAGTAATGGCAATTGGAAGTGCTCTTTTAGGAGAACATGTTTCATTACAAGCCGATTTAATCGCGATTGCAGTTTATGGTTTAGGAGCAATTTTATTGTTAAACATCACTACTGTTATTAATGAGTTCATCATTTTTAATAAGTTCAAAATCAAAAAGGAAATCTTAGAAGATCAAAATGCTGGTACAGGTATTATTGAAGCTGCAAACTACATTTCTACTGGGTTAATTATATTGGGCGCAAGTAAAGGTGCTGATAGTAATTTAATGATTTTAGCCTATTGGGGAATTGCTCAAGTCGCTTTGATTTTTTCATCAATCCTTTATAATATTATTACTCCATACGACATTCATACTGAAATTGAAAAGGATAATGTTGCCGTTGGTGTTGGTTATTCTGGATCCATTATCGCTATTTCAATTATAGTTTCTAACGCAGTTTCTATACATTTCGACTTGTTTTCTGAAGCCATAACTTCTATTATATCGCTTATCGTTATTGGGTTTATTCTTATTCCAATTGCACGATTAATCACTGGTAAATTCATACTTGCTGGATACAGTTTAAAGGATGAATTGGTTGGACAAGTAAAACCAAATATTGGTGCCGGTTTAATTGAAGCGATGGCATACATATCTGTTGCTTTACTAATTACTTGGTGTTTCTAAATGACATTAGGTTGGCACATAATTGCTGAATTTGAACAATGTTCGAGAAGCAGTATCGACGATATTGAATACGTTGAAAAACATCTGAATGAATCCGCGAAAATAGCTGGGGCTACAATTGTAAAATCAGTGTTCCATAAATTTGCACCACAAGGTGTATCAGGCGTTGTAGTTATTGAAGAAAGCCACTTTGCTATTCACACTTGGCCTGAACATAATTACGCCGCTGTAGATATGTTTACTTGTTCGGAAGACATGGATTACGACAAAGCTTTGGTATACTTGAAAGAAAAATTTGGTTGTGAAGCCCTCAAGCATCAAGTAATTAAAAGAGGTTTAAATGTTATTAAAAACCAAACAACCCTGGCATCCTCTTAAATGAAGACTTCTAATCAATTTACAGAGTTTCAAATTTTAGCAGCAAAGAAGAGAAAACAAGCTAAATTAAAACACGAAAAGTCTTCCAACGAAAGTAGAAATAATAGTTTTCCCATTGCAATTAGTTTTGTTTCAACCGGCTTATTTTTACTGGTTTTATGGGCCATTTTTGGTTTATTTTCAACTACTATTTTAAAAGGCGATATAATTAATAAAGGTGGCATCATTGGCCCTATTGAAGTAAGCTCCTCTGAACTTCATGATTTAAAAATCGATTATAGTATAAAAAACACAGGGTCGCTTTGGTGTTCACTAAGCGTACTCCTTTTGGATGAAAATAAAAACGTAATTACAGGTTCGAATAAAGACTTGTATTATGAAAGTGGCTTTTATGAAACTAATGAAGATTCTCAAATGGAATATGAAGTCTTTATTGAAGAACCTGGGACTTACTACTACCAACTCTTGCCTCAACATCAAAAAGGGCATTTTAATTTAAAAAAAATACAATATTCCTTAAACCATCAATTTGTAGGAAATAACCTACTTTTTGTATTCGGAATAATTATTTTAGTGATTGGAGCATTATATTGCGCTACCATCTTTTTTGATTGGGAATTGTCTTCTTACATTCCCAATTTAAAATCAAAACAATCAATCACACTTATAAAAAAGGCAAGTTTAGTGTTTGTTCCTCTTTTAATCCTATTTGTAATCATTAGCTTTTTTAAGGTTGGATATGCGGACTTCAAACACTGCCCCTCCAATTATTTCAATAATAATCATACCCATTACTTCGGGAAATAGAATATGAGATTATCAGATTCGAAAATATTAATGAGTTCATTATTTGCTACTGGTGTAGCAGGTATTGTTTCGGAATATGTTTTAGCTACGTTAGCTACTTATTTCCTTGGAAACTCCGTTTTTCAATGGACTATTATCTTATCGATCATGCTCTTTTCTATGGGGCTTGGAAGTAGAATAAGTAGATCAATAAACAAGAACATTATTGAATTTTTTATCGCCGCCGAATTACTTCTTTCCTTCCTTACTTCACTCTGTGCCCTATTGGTTTATTCTCTTATGGGTACGACCGAATATGTTGAAATATTCATTTATTCGTTAGCCATATTGGTGGGTTTACTTATTGGCCTAGAAATTCCATTAGTTACCCGAATCAACGGAAGATACCACGATTTAAAGGCGAACATTTCCAGCGTAATGGAAAAAGACTACTATGGCAGTTTACTTGGAGGATTATTTTTTGCCTTTATAGGGTTACCATATCTGGGATTAACCTACACCCCTTTTTTATTAGGAACCATTAATTTAATTGTTGCCGTTTTACTGTTTTTCAATTTTTCGGATCGATTAGATGGACGCTTAAAAAAGTGGTTATTAGGAGCTATTGTCTTTATTTCGTTGTCCATAGGCTTAGGTGTTTATTTTGCGAAACCGATCATCATGTTTGGAGAACAAAGCCGATATAGCGACAAAGTTGTTTTCTCGGAACAAACTAAATATCAAAAGATCACACTTACAAAATCAAAACACAATTACATTTTGTACCTCAACAATAGCATGCAACTAAATACGATGGATGAATGGCTTTATCATGAACCATTAGTACATGCGCCAATGCTATTAAATTCAGGTAGAAAAAATATTTTAATCCTTGGTGGAGGGGATGGTTGTGCAATTCGAGAAGTGCTAAAGTACCAAGAAGTTGAATCAATTAAGATCATCGATTTAGATCCAGGCATGACTAATTTCGGGGCTCAAAATCCGATTTTTAAAGAGCTTAACCGTGGCGCTTATCAAAACAGTAAAGTAACCGTTCAAAATGGGGATGCGTTTATCGCTTTAGAAGAGGACTCTAACTATTATGATTTAATCATTATTGATTTTCCTGACCCAAGATCAATCGAACTATCAAGGTTGTATACGAAGGAAATGTATCGATTCTGTAAAAAAAGACTAAAACGAGATGGCGTGGTTATTACCCAAGCAACCAGTCCTTACTATCAAGCGAAATCCTTTTACTGCATTAATAAAACGATGGAAGCAGCTGGGTTGAATACGCTTCAAATTCATAATCATGTCCAATCTTTTGGTGAATGGGGATGGGTTATTGGATCTCAACTGTACGACAAAAATCAAATGATTGAAAAATTATCATCCGTTAAAGAGTTACCCATTAAAAATACCAAATGGTTAAATACAGATGCACTCCAAATGATGTGCAAGTTCGGGAAGACAGTTGGCGATACATCAGGAATTGAGGTTAACTCAATACACAATCCTGTTTTATTTAAGTACTATATTAAAGGAACTGCATTTAATCAAAGTTTTTATGACTAAATCGTCCTGGCTATTTTCTCGTAAAACCGATTTGCTTTTTCTTTTCGTACCTATTTGGTTGGTTTGGCTTTGGGCTTTCACTAGTGACATTCAAGAGCAAACGTTACCATTGTGGGCGTGGGTGATTTTCATAGTCGGAATTGATGTTAGTCATGTATGGAGTACGGTTTTTAGAACTTACCTAAACAAGAATGATCGCACAATTCATCGTGCTAAACTAATCTGGATTCCTTGTTTACTCCTCCCTGTTTTAACCACATTTTCATACATCAACATTAAAATTTATTGGTCTATACTAGCCTATGTTGCCATATACCATTTTATAAAACAGCAGTATGGATTTATGGCTTTGTATTCCTTTAAAAACAAAGAGCAGAATAGTACTAAAAAGAGACTGTTTGATAAAGTCGTCATCCATGTAGGAATGCTTTACCCAATTGTTTTTTGGCATTTTGATGAATCTCGGGTATTCAACTGGTTTGCTGACGATGACTTTCTACCAATGCCCCAAGTTGCACAAAACATCAATATCTTCTTCTATTTAAACATTGCTTATTTCACTTTATTACTAGTTTGGATCATACAAGAAGTAAACGTCTCCAGAAAAAAAGACCTCGCTTTAGGGAAAATTTTTTGGGTAACTACAACCTACTTTAACTGGTTTTTAGGAATTGTGTACTTCAATTCAGATTTTGTTTTTTCTGTAACAAATGTAGTTGCACATGGAATTCCATATTTAGTCTTGATCCTAAAATATAAAATTGAAGAACAACATCTTTTATCAAACAACAAGGTCGCTAAACCCGAAGTGATTCTTCACGTATTTTCAATTTTAACGGTTATCCTATTGCTCGCTTTTTCAGAAGAATATTTATGGGATATGCTGATTAACCTCGAAAAACAGGAATTCTTCGAATCATTTTCACCTTACTGGGCGAATATTCAAAATTCACCGTTTTTAATTGCACTTTTTACAGCACTTCTAACCTTGCCTCAAGCAACACATTATGTACTTGATGGCTTTATTTGGAAGTTTGATCAAACAAACCCTAATCTTAAAAAAATCATAGCAAATGGATAGGCGACATTTTGTAAAATTATCTGCTTTAGGAAGTGTTGCTTTAACAGGTTGTTTGGATATCGAAAACAAAAAAACAGCACTTGATTTTCCCATTCATGCTTCGAGCAATATGGAAACAGGACACAAAATAATGAAGGCTGTTTCTATTCCATCCACACAAACTTTACAAACAGAAACCTTAATTATTGGTGGAGGAATTGCAGGGTTATCTGCAGCTAACGCTCTTAATAGTAATGACTTTTTGTTAATGGAAATGGACGATGAACTTGGAGGAAGCTCTGGGGCTAAAACCATCAATGGTAATTTATGCTCTCAGGGTGCACATTATGATTTATCTTATCCTGACAATTACGGAAAGGATGGTTTGAGTTTATTGGAAGACATGAATGTTATTGGTTTCGATAGCCTTAAAAGTCAATTCACATTTAAAGACACCCAATTTTTAATCAACGAAGAAAATCAAGAAACTTGTTATACTAGAGATGGTTTTCACAACAGCCCGATTAAATCGAGTGTAAACAAAGCTGATTTCTTGTCTTTGATTTCGCCTTATGTTGGTGAAATGAAAATGCCCACTCGATTAATTGACGATAAATTTAAGGGTTTAAATAATGTTACGTTTTTCGATTTTCTTGATAAATACCTTATTCACGATCCACAATTAATTAGCGGTATCGATTATCAAATGATGGATGATTACGGTGCTAATTGTTCAAGAATTTCAGCATTAGCAGGAATACATTATTATGCGTGTAGAGATTATTACGGAGGGAATAAACCAGAATTATTCTCACCACCTGAGGGAAATTATTACTTCGTTAAAAAACTATACGACCAATTAAAGCCTGAACAGGTTAAATCTTCTTCTATCATTTTTCATATTGAACGAAAAAATAATTTGTATTATTCAAAATACCTCAACACACAAACAAATATTGTTCAAACCGTTGTAAGTAAAAATATCATATACGCTGGACAGAAGAATGCATTACGATTTATATACCCTCAATACCATCAATTGTTTAAAGCCACCAATTATTCAGCTTGGGTTGCAATTAATTTCGAGTTAGAAAATGAAATTAAAGGACCTTTAAAATGGCAAAATGATATGTTAGGAGTAAATAAAAATCTAATGGGGTTTGTGAATTCTGGCACTCAAAAATCAAAAGATAAAGTGCTAACAATGTACCTTTGTTTCAACCCTAAAGAGCGCATNAAAATGCCCGAAATAATGGCTAACCCATCCTTAATTGTACAAGAAGGAGTTTCCTTTTTAAATGAGTATTTCAATACAAGNTGTGANCAAAACATCAANTCAGCGCATGTTAAAGTGATGGGACACGCAATGCCTATTCCTGAAAAAGGATACTTGTTTAATGACCGAAATGATCAAACTAAAAAAGACAATTTCTATTTTTCAGGAGTTGATAATGGGCGATTGCCCTTAATGTTCGAAGCGCTTGATTCGGGGATTTATGCTGCTAATTTAATAAACAGGTAGTTTCTTACTCGAATAACACTTAATCACAAACTTTTCTAATACTTTAAGGCAAGGATATTTGTCTTCAAAAAAACACATATGCCCCCCTTTTTCCGAAAGATGAAAACTTCCATTTTCACATAACTCACTCTGCTTTTTCAAAACACGCCAAGGCACAACTAAATCCTGTTTTCCAGCAACACACAATACTGGATAAGGTGCAAATCGAAGAATTATTTCACGATCCGATCTTCTTTTCATACCTTCCAACGTCGCTAATATACCCTGCTTCGGAGTGGTTAAAGCCATGTTTAAAACTCTGCGAATAGCACCCCGAATCGCGTTGGTTTTAGGCCCAACAAATAAATTGGGGATTGCACTTTTAATAAACAACTCATGATTTTCTTTCACCACTTCAATAGCTCGATTTCTGAACTTCACTTTTTCTATCGAGTCTGCTTTCGCTGTTGAATTAAATAAACACAAGCCATTTAACGAATCTGGATATAAATCTCCAAATGCTAAAGCAACATAACCGCCTAAACTGTGTCCAACTACCACTGCTTTACGTTTTTGATTATCGTTTAATACTTGCTTAACACAACCAGCCATATCTTCCATAGATTGCACATAGCCTAAACACTCACTTGAGCCATGCCCAGGTAAATCAATTGCATAAACGGTATTAGTTTTAGCCAAAACTTTGGTGTAATCATCCCAAACTTTATGGTTCTCCAAAAAACCGTGCAACAAAACAATAGTCCTCTTCGCGTTTCCTTTTCGCTCGTAATTAATTTTAGCGCCTTTATATAAAGCTGTTTTTAACACGCTTCAAAAATAATAAGAAGGTTAATTGATTACTCAGGAAGTTTTAAAGAGTAATGAACAAACTTGCTTAATCGGCATCAAAATTGGAATTATAACGATTAAACCTTAATTTAGACTCTCAAATAAAAAATATGAAAAAATTATTACTCTCAGTTTTAGCTTTAACTAGCTTATCTACATTTGCAACTCCAGGTTTAGAAATTACTTCTGCTGATTTAAAATGGGAAATAGGAAACGAATGGTACATGAAAGTTACTTCAGGCCTATCTATTAGTGATTTCATAAGTACAGGTTCAGGAGTTACTTGGGACTTAAAAAGTTACAGCTTAGATCCATCTACTGAAGACACAATTGTAGTTGGAGCTGCAACCCCTATTGGTGCTGCTTTAGGAGCTTCATTAAGTGTTAACTCTGATCTGATTCCTCAAACTGATTATGCTTCCACAGGTACTAATTTCGAAATGACTTCTATTTATGTTGAACCTATAGTATCAGGGTCTGTTGGTTTCAACGGTAAGTTAGAGGCTGGATTTCCGCACATTTCTAATGACTCTTGGGCACCCGTTACAGGAATAACAAACCCTTTTAATTCATTTTTACCTGACTTAGCTACATCATTAACTGGATCTGTTTTAGCAGAAGGAACAATTGTTACATATTACGGAAGTTTTGACGCCTATTTAATAAAAGAACAATTTGTTGTAGATGGAGCAACTGATCAAACATTCTACTACTGGGAAACTAAAGAATACGGTAGAATTGCAACAATCATGGGGGGTAAATTAAGTGTTATGTACAATAATAATTTTAATACGATCATCACTTCTAATAATGAAGTTGTTGCAAATCAAGCAAACATTTTCCCTAACCCTGCAACGGATAACTTTACTGTTAAAGTTGAAGGTTTAGAAAACATAAAAGTTTACAATGCATTAGGAACATTAGTTTCAAACGAAAACGTTTCAACAAACGCTACAATCGTAAACGCATCTAACTTAAACGCTGGAGTTTACTTTGTACAAGCTACTGCTAATGGAGTGATTTCAACTTCAAGAGTTATTGTAAAATAACCTTAAGTTTATAAAATATAAAAGGCTGTCCGGTGGGCAGCCTTTTTTTGTGACACCTAAGAATGAAGGACGTTATTTTATAAATAACCCNTCCTTTACTTATTATTACATACAAATCGATTTAGTTCAATAAGTTAAATCCCATTGTTTTCATTTAAACACTTGCACCCCTGCGATATAAAGAAGACCTTTGCGCTAAATCATCCACTTTGAATGTGGCTGATTTTAAGATAAATATATGAGGAATTGGGTAGCTATTTTACTGTTTACAATAGGTTTGGGCGTAAATGCCCAGTCCAGCAATACAGTAAACACTATCGATTCGTCCGCTATTGATTCCTTAATTGAAACTCATTTTTTACCCGACGATCCATTTATGGCAATGCTCGATAGCCTTTATGAAGCTGATGCATTTAACAACTCAGCCATTAGTTACGATTTATCGGTGTTAAACATTCACAAATTCCCTTTAGATTCCATTCCTGTTTACAGCGATTCCATTATGCACTTAAGAATGCATGATTTGAATACAATTTCTCCTATTGAATTCACTTACAACGATAAGGTAAAGAGGTTAATATCGGTTTATGGGACACACCGTAGATTAATGCTTTCGAGAGTAATGGGAATGTCTCAATTGTACTTTCCTCTTTTCGAAGAAGAGCTGTCTAGAAAAGACCTTCCTGTGGAGTTAAAATATTTACCAGTAGTTGAATCTGCTTTAAACAACACTGCACGGTCAAGAGCTGGGGCTGTTGGAATGTGGCAGTTTATGTACCGAACAGGAAAATATCTAGGTTTAGAAATCAACTCCTATGTTGATGAACGCCGTGATCCAATCAAATCCACGCAAACTGCAATTAAATACCTTGCTTACTTACATGGTTTATACGATGATTGGTTATTGGCTTTAGCTGCATATAATGCTGGACCAGGGAATGTAAACAAAGCTATTCGTAGAGCTGGAGGAAAAAAGAATTTTTGGGCAATTCAATACGGCTTGCCAAAAGAAACCCGTAATTATGTTCCATCATTTATGGCGGTAGTTTATTTAATGAGCCACTCTGCCGATCACAATTTATACCCTGCTGAACCTAAGTTTAATTTACGGAACGTGGATACTGTTACCGTTAGGCAAGCCGTTCATTTTAATCAAATATCGGAAGTCCTTTGTATGTCTCAAAATGATTTAATCTTTTTAAACCCTCAATACAAACGTGCCTACATTCCTATAAAATCGACTGATACGATTAACTATACGATCACTTTACCAATTTCATTAATTGGCGACTTTATTACCAACGAGAAAATCATCTACAACTACAAAGCAAATGATGTTGAAACAACACCTACTGATGCTTATGCAAGTAGAAGTGAATTAGTTCACCGTGTTAGAAAAGGAGAAAGCGTTGGCCTAATCGCTCAGCGTTATAATGTTAGAATTAGTGACGTTAGAGAATGGAATAAGCTTTCAAGTAAAAACTACATTTATCCGGGTCAGAAATTATTAATTTTCGCCAAAAGCAACTCCTCCGGAAGTAGTGGATACTCTATTAAATCGGAAGTCACTTATAATGGTTATTTATATTATACTATTCGAAGCGGAGATACGTTATGGGACATTGCTAAGAAATACCAAGGAGTTTCGGCCAACGACATTATCAAGTTGAACCCGGTAACTGCTGGGAAAATTTTAAAACCTGGGATGAAAATAAAAATCAAATCCACTTAAGACTATTCAACTAAAATGCGGTTTATTTTCGCCTTCATATTAATTGCCACGCTTTATGCATGTGGTGATGAAAACACTCAAAAAGACTTTTCTTACTTACCAGATGCATCAGGAGGATACAGCACAGTTAATGTTGTTGCCGATGAAACTTTATGGAACGAAGGTTTAAAAGACTTAATAATACCTGTACTCACAAAAGAAATTGACGGACTAATTAGCTTAGAAAGAGAGTATGACGTTAAAACGATTCGTTCTAAAGCATTCAATCGTTTATTTCAGAGGCAACGCTTAATCTTACTTTTTATCGTCTCTAAGAAGGTTGGAAGACCAGGCATAAGTATTAAAAAAGATGTTTACGCAAACGGACAAGCCATTATTCAGGTTGCCGCAAGGTCCAAATCAGCAGTAAAAACTTTATTCAAACAAAAAAAAGAGGAAATATTAGCCGCATTAAACGCACAAAGAACAGCAGCTATCCAAAAATTAGCACGCAAAGAAAACAATCCAAAACTGGAAAACCTAATTCAAAATAGCCATGGAATAAGTTTAACCATCCCCAAAAGCTATAAACTTGGAGTAGATACAACGAACTTTATATACTTTTTCAAAAAGGGCGAAATGAAGTGCGAAAAGTTTAGTCACAACAAATGCTATTATCAAACTGGGATATTCGCATACTATCTTCCCTACACAACTAAAAAAATATTTACTCCAGAGTATTTCAATCAAATGCGCGATTCAATTACGCAGATTTACATTGAAGGGCCTAAGCCTAGCAATAATTTAAGGTCTTATATGCAGGTTTATGATGGATTACCATTAGCTACTCAAAACATCACTTTAAACAACAAATTTGGATACAAGGTAAAAGGTTGGTGGGACATGAAGAACGGTACAATGGGCGGGCCTTTTGTAAGTACTGCTTATGTTGATGAAATTCGTGGAAGGGTATTAGTTGTTGATGCTTTTGTATTTGGACCTAATTTTAATAAACGTCGATTTATTAAGGAATTAGAGGCTATTTGCTTAACCCTAAAGAGCGCCGAAGAAGGTGTTTAATACTTAAACTATACTAATTCATCCTCCCAAAACTGTTTTGTATTCAAAGGCAGTCTGCCTAAAACATTAATCATTTCAGCATTATCATGCGTATTGTCCTCCCCTAATAATAAGTACTGATCAGTATTCATAATTTGAGGAATTGCTTTAATTAACAATCTAAACGGACGATCGATTAGCCATTTCGGAATCTTAACTGATCTAATTTTCCCCTTTCCAATAGTTCTAAGCCAATCTTCCAAAGTATACAATTCTGGACCAGTAGCATAAATCACTTTTTTAGCTAAATTCTGCCGTATACTTTCAATACATATATGCGCTACATCTTCACCCATTACGGGTTGGAATTTAGCGGTTAAAAAATGTGTAGGAATTGGAAGTATCCCAAAGCTTATTTTACTTATTTTGTGCAGCATTTTAACTTTTTGAACAATTGTAGTTCCTGGCGTACAAACAAAACTAGGACGAATAATCACCCAATTTTCTTGGGTTTTTAAAATATTATCTGCTATACCTTTAGTAGAAGCATACTTAGAAGGTGAATCCTTATTAGAACCCAAAACAGAGACGTGAATAATCTTAGGATCCCCTAAGTTCTGCCGTTCGTCAACCATTTTATTTACGATTCCAACATGAATTTTTTGAAACGTATTCTCTCCTGTTTCTTCAATAATTCCAACAGCGTTAACAAGGACATCTAATGTACCAAGAACAGTCCAATCTTTTTGATAAACATTAAATTGAAAACCGTTCACCCCTTTTCCCCTTCGAGAGCAAGCAAGAATTTCAGCTTCCGGAAACTTCAATTGCATTTCTCTACTAATTACCGCTCCAATTTGTCCTGTACCTCCTAAAATAGCTATCCTCATAACATCTAATTTTCAATTTGGTGCTTCAAAAATTGGTTTTTAGCGCTTAAAAATCGCGCCATATATTTTCCTAAAATTAGGTGGTCGATGAGACTTCCTAACAACCCAAATGGCGACTTAAATTCAAATACATCAATCATCTTTGTGCCAAAATTAAGCGCTTCGAATTGGTGTGAATGAAACAGGTACTTAAAAGCTCCTTTCAACATTTTATCCTCAAACAAATATGGAGCTTCTAATTTTACCACCTCAACCTTTAGCTTTTGCTTAACTCCAAAATGCCTCGCTTCCCAGGTAATAATATCACCCAACTCAATCAATCCGTGCTTTCTCCCATCGATTATCCGTTCACTCGATTTTTTATTCGCCTTTTGATGAAGGTCTAAGTTACGAGCAGCATCAAATACAACCTCTATTGGTGCATTTATAATGGTTTCTAATTTTAAAATCATAACGAAACAATTCGTTTTGCATCCTGCCAAGTATAATCAATCACTCCGTCAACTTTAAAGGCTCCTAAGAGTTTTGCACTTTTAAAAAAATTGGTTGCAAAATGATAACATTTAATGGGTGTTATTGGCCAGTTTTTCCGGGCTATCTCTGTCACAAAAACATCTTCATCCTTTGTTGCATAGGCTCTATCAATACGATGTATTTTTTTATAAAGCTCCTCACTTTCTTCTAAAGTAGTGTATGGATCCAATGCGTAATCAACATAATTCCCTTCTTGTTTTAAGCTAAAAGCATCAAAATACTCTTCCACTTTTACCTTAGACAATTGGTAATCAGCCATTATATTTCCAAGCCTGTTTAAAATCGAATTTTCAGAGAAGCTTTTCAAAAAGAAAACCCCTTTGGGCTCATGCTCAGAATTCATTCCCGAATCATCAATTAACAACCTAAAAGCCATATGACGATAACCAAATTTTATAAATGGTAATACTTTAGGACTCATGTTTTTTAGCTGAACATCAACCATGGAAATAATAGCTTTTCCATTCTCTTGTAAAATCTTTAATTGCTTTGGAACAAATGGTAAAACCTCTTCCAAATTCACTGAAAAATTAATTAATTTAACGTTGTGTAATTCTCCTGTAAATTTCATAACTCGTTCGTTTTAAATTTATACTAATTGAAGTAATATAAAGCCATTAATCCTGTTGCACTTAAGTGTAAAATCAACCACCATCTGAAGGTGTATTTCTGACTCACGCCTAACAGTTTTACTCTACGGTAATGCATCCAAAGCATGATAAAATCACTTGCCAACATTGTTCCAACAACCCAATAAAAATCAGGGATAAAATAGTAGCCAATTAATCCTAATAACTGTAGAAAAATCGCCGTTCCAGCTATTACGGATAGGTTTCCCCAATAATCCCACTTGTTTTCTTCTTTATAAAATATTCCCGTTAACAACCAACCCAATCCCGTTATTGTAATTAACTTCCAGCCATTCAAAAATTCAAATCCATTGGTACCGTTTAGAATCTCTCCCTTGAAATATGTTACTGTACCTGCGAATAAGGCCATAAAGGCAATTAAAAAAAGACGGTAGTCCTTTCTTAATTCGGGTCGACAAACTGTTCCTGATTCCTGTAATGGGGCAATAACTCTTCGATTACTTGCGAAAAAAACATAAAAGGGGTTGAATAAGTTCTTCACCCATTTTTTCGCCATTACTCGTCCAAGTCGTTCTGATCTTAAACTTACTAAGTTCACATAACCATCGTATCCATAACGCACTTCTAATGTTTCCTGATCGATAACTGCCATCTCATTACAAGCTTTTTGAGGGTCTACATTACACGCTATTTTATTTTGCTCAAAAGCATTTAACTCCAGTGTATTGTTATCCCCCATAACACCTATTTTTTTGAGCGTTTTTACGCCTATGCTACAAACCGCACATTGGTTATCAAAAACTATTGTATAATTTTTCATTTCAATCTTTTTTTGCTGTTATTTCATAATAGCCAATTGATTTTCGGCACAATCCTAAAAAGAAAATCGTAAAACATGCTTTCAAATTATTCCAATTTTGTCTTTTTAACTTTTCGCCTTTTAAGAGTTTCTTCACTAAAAAAAATAGACTTACAAATGGGGCATGAACTGCCGAGGGGGCTATTTTCCAGCTAATTTCTCTTATTGAAACAGCTTTAAAGCCAAGCTCTTTTAACTCAGAGGAAACATCATTAATATTTGGAAATGAAGGAAGTGCCCAATTTTCGCAAACCGTTCGATACATTTTGTATGTCAAGGTTGACAATTCTTTTTCTGGTTTTTTTATAAATCCATCAATCATTGTAAATCGCCCACCTTTTTTCAAAATCCTATAGGCTTCCTTTAACGGTCCTTTCTTACTCGTCTCCTCAGCATGACAAATACTCTCCAGCCCATAAACGGCATCTATGGAACCTGACTTTATTGGTAACTTATTGTAGTCTCCATATTTTACTTCAACATCGATAAGTTTTGCCGCTTTGATGATCGCGTCAGCTTTTTTAATCTGCCATGGCGTAATTGTAAATCCAATAAATTTTACGCCAGGATAGTGTTTTGACCCAAAACGAACAGTCGCCCCTATTCCACAGCCCATATCAAGCACCTTATTCCCTTTTTTAATTGCCAACGTACCCAAAATACGCTCATTCATTCGTTGCAACATTTTCTCTCTGCTAAGGCAATCCCAAGTTTGTTCAGCAAATCCAAAATGCATATTGAAATTTTTACTCCAATACTCATAGTCAGGACCAGCTTCTGTGTAATAATCAATAATGGAGTCTCCTGTTTCAGAACTAAAATCAATCGTTATCGTTTTATGTCTGTCTTTTATTATCGTTTCCATATCGTTCAAAAGTTTCAGTTGTTATTCAAATGTTAAGGACAAATTTTTTATTTCTTAACAAAAAACTTCATCAATGAACCTGTAAACCAATGCTCATCCGCTTTAATCATTTTATCCAGCATCTTGTTTGTGCTTTCTCCGAATGTGTGAATTTCACCCACAACTTTGTTAAAATGTTCACCTCCTTGTTCATTTATCTCCGCTAATTTCAAACCTTCTAGGAGTTCCAAAACAGGTCCCAATTCACGTTTTCGGCGTTCTTTCATTATTTGAATTGCTGTTTTATAAATGTCTTTTTCGGCTGCAAAAAATTCTTTACGTTCACCAAACTTGAGTACTTTGTGAACAATTCCCCAAGACAGTAAATCGCGAACATTCATGTTAACATTTCCCCGAGACACATTTAATTTCTTCATGATATCCTCTGCAGAAAGTGCTTCTTCACTAATTAAAAGAAGTGCATGAATTTGTGCCATCGTCCGATTAATTCCCCATTGAGTTCCAAACGCTCCCCATGTTGAAATAAACTTTTCCTGTGCTTGTTTTAACTCCATAATACAAACTTAAATAAATATTTCTAAACTTTCAATAACTTTTGAAAGTTTAATTTCAACAACGATTCTATTATTACTTCGTTAAAGAACATATGACTGCATCTCAGAAGAACATTAAATTCATTAAAACAATCTCTGAACTGGGTGCAGGAACTCGTGGAGCATCAAAGGGTTATTTAGCGTTAGAAAATGCTGCAAAATCTAAAAAAAGCAAACTGTTATCAAAGTTTCCCACGATTGAAATAATAAATAAAAATAATGTCTTAATTCATGAGCCAAAATTTGAATTTGCAAAGCGAATCAAAGAATTATCTGATGTGTTTTCGGATCTTTCTTCAACCGTAAAACAACAACTAAAAAATAATATATTCCCAATTTTAATATCGGGTGATCATTCATCTGCACTTGGAACTATTGCAGGAATTAAAGCTACTTACCCCAACAAAAACGTTGGGGTAATTTGGATTGACGCCCATGCTGATGTACATACACCCTATACCTCGCCTTCGGGGAATATGCATGGAATGCCTTTAGCTGCAGCACTTGGCTTAAATCATATTTTACTGAATGGAAATCAACCACATCAAGAAGTAATAAAACTTTGGAATAGTTTAAAAAACCTGGAAGGTATCTTCCCAAAATTAAACCCGGAGCACTTAGTATATGTTGGAGTTAGGGATAAGGAATGGCAAGAAGAAAAGATAATTAAAGAATTAAATATTCAAGAATATACGGTTGATTTTGTGCGGGAGCATGGAGGGCAAGAAACCGCTAAGTCTGCAATACAGCGACTAATTGATGCTGACCTCATTTATATTTCATTTGATGTAGACGTGCTCGATGATTCACTCAGTAAAGGAACAGGCACACCAGTGGAAAAAGGGTTGTTTTTAAAAGAAGTTAAAAACTTGCTTAATACTTTAATAAAACACGAAAAGGTTTGTTGTTTTGAAATGGTAGAAATCAATCCCAGTCTTGACGACAAGGGGAATAAAATGGGTGAAATGGCTTTTGAAATATTGGAAGGTTTAGTTAATCAAGTTACGAAACTACCTGGTTAATTCGCAATAGGCTGATCTTTCGTTTGTTTAAAATTAGGCTTTGTGAAATAATACGTCAAATTTAAACCTGCTCCTCTGTGAAAATTACCTACTGACAAATCCCAAAAAGCGCCAGCATCCACTTTAAAAATTGGACTTATCGAGTTTGTTATCCGAAACTTAAAATATAGCTTATCCGTCATTTTATAATTAAACCCAATCATTCCCCCCAACTCTACTTCTCGATAAAGAAAAGAAGTAGGACTTGTAATTCCATTAAACTCTCTTTTCGCAGCCATTAAGTAAGAAATTGTGGGTCCGATTTCAAACGGAATACCCCATTTATTAAACACATAAAAAATTGGAACTTCAAAATAAGATAAATTAAATCTAAAGTCATTATTAAGTCCGTTTTTAGGTTGAGGCCAAACCCGAGCACCTTTTGTAACATAATTTATTTCGAAACCGATTCCTCCATTAAGCTTATCTAACAAATACAACGACCCTAAACCGGTTTGAATTCCAATATGATTGTACCCAGAGTAACCATCCCCGTCCACTTGATTCCCGAAAAAATCTATATGAACACTATTAACAAACTTATTTTGAGCGAATGAAATCGAACAAAAAAAGCAAAAAACAATTGTTAAAAATCTCATTTCTAAAGTCCTCTAATTACTTTTATTAATTCTTCCTCCTCACCGTCAACATATGAATTATGTTCGTACACAATCTTACCTGTTTTATCCAAAACAACCGTATATGGGTTCGTTGAAACTCCAAGTGCCGTAAACAGCTTTTTCAACCCATCTAACAATACTGGAAATTGCCATTTTTTCTTAGATGCAATCAACGGAACTCGAGCTTGAAACCGTGCATCATCTGTACTAATCGCATAAACCTCTAATCCAGTTTCTTTTTTCCATTCTGCGTATTTGGAATTAATTGCATTTAACTCCTTGATACAAGGCACACAAGTAGTGCTCCAAAATGAAACAATCGTAGGCTTACCAACATCAACAAAAGAACTTGACTCAATTACTTCTCCTTCCAGCGTTTTTATTTCAACGCTAGGAAATGCTTTTCCAATATTTCCATCACCAATAAATGAGATAGAAAAGAAAGCTATTAATAATACTGCAATTAGATTTTTCATATCAACCCTTTATCAAAAATTAAACCAATCAATTCTTATTTAAAATATCATACATATATTGAGCTTCTTCCTGTGTTGTGTTTCCATCCGATTTAGGTTCAGGACTAACTACAACATAAGCTTCTGGAGTAATAATTACTTTAATAAAACTAAAATTAGGATCTCCATTAATTTCAGTTGATTGAAAAAGAAAACCATCTTCACGCTGTTGAATTATTTTTTCAAACCCGCTTTCGGCTTTTATTTCGTTCCCGGCTTCTTCTAAAACTTCTCCCAAATAAGAATCTGCCATTGTAAAGCAAGTAACTTCAACACTAAAGTTCTCTGACTTCACATTTCCTGATAAAATTGAATATAATCCCAACATATCTTCAGGCTCGCCATTTGGTTTTGCCGTCGCAAAATCAGGAACATTTAATTTCACAGGTATATCAATAGAGGAAAGATCAATTTTTTGAACTTTAACCTTCGATGCATCCAACGGTGCAGAACATGCTACTGTAATCAACACTAATAATAATATCGAAAAAAACTTACTCATAAACTCTAGTGTTTAAAACTCATTAACGCTTTAAATGCATCCATTCGAACTTCAAGGTCTCCTTCGGTAACAGCTTTAATTTTATCTGTTCCAAACTCTTCTACTGTAAACGAAGCCANCGCACTTCCATAAACAACTGCTCTTTTCATGTTCTCAAAAGAAACATCATCAGTACTTGCTAAATACCCCATGAATCCTCCAGCAAAGGTGTCACCAGCACCAGTTGGATCTTTTACGAATGCCAATGGTAATGCAGGTGCATAAAACATCTCTTTCCCATGAAACAACAATGCTCCGTGCTCACCTTTTTTGATGATTAGATATTTGGGTCCCATTGCTTGTATTTTCTCAGCAGCTGTTAACAACGAATATTCACCAGATAATTGTCTAGCCTCTTCATCATTAATTGTAAGTACATCAACTTTAGATATTGTTTCTTTTAAATCATCCATTGCAATGTCCATCCAAAAATCCATGGTATCCATTGCAATTAATTTCGGACGATTCTTTAATCCGTTTATTACTTGTGTTTGTAGTGCAGGCGCAAGGTTTCCTAGCATTAAATAAGTACAGTCTTGGTAGGAATTTGGAATTACTGGATTAAATGATTCTAAAACATTTAATTCAGTAATTAAAGTATCTCTTGAGTTCATATCATTGTGATACTTACCGCTCCAAAAGAAGGTTTTTTCTTCTTTTTTCACCTGTAAACCCTCTAAGTCAAATCCAGCGTTCTTTAAATCGTTAATTGTTTCAGTTGGGAAATCATCTCCAACAACAGCAACCAATTTAGGATTAACCCCTAATTTCGCAGCCGAATACCCAACGTAAGTGGCTGATCCCCCGACGATTTTATCCGTTTTTCCAAATGGTGTTTCGATTGCATCAAACGCTACAGTACCTATGATTAAAAGACTCATTTTAATTTTTTTAAAAATATTCACTAAAGGTATTGTTTATTTTAGAAAACATTAGTAAATTTGCCCTCCCAATTTTGGGGATTAAGATTAAATTCCTCCTTAGCTCAGCTGGTTAGAGCATCTGACTGTTAATCAGAGGGTCCTAGGTTCGAGTCCTAGAGGGGGAGCACTAATAAAAAAAGAGTTACAGAAATGTAGCTCTTTTTTTATGCCCTCATGGTAGACCTTCATGGTAGACTTTTTTCAGAATTAATAAATTAAAACAAAGAGTTTTGTATTTTTTCTACACGAGCATTAGGAGATATAAAACTGCGGATTATGTATCTGTGCCAAAATTAATATTTGGAAATAAATACTAGATTTGCAGTGTAAAAGTTTATCAGATGAAGAAGATACTAATAGGATTATTCTGCGGTATATCGCTTAGCTCCATTGGGCAGNATAATATTATTAGTATCTTTTTCATATTATGAATATACTTTTTATTAAAAAATAATAGATCATAAAATCCTATTTGCCGAAACAAAATCTAATTTTAAATACTAACAATAGCTCAAGACATATATTTCCTAAAGAAATCATTCTATTCACCGTTTACTCCAAGCTGAATTTTGAGCTCAGTTGTTATTTGAATCACCTCAACACCTTATAGATATATAAGCTTTTATTTAAAAAAATCACTCAAAGACAACATAGGTGCTAATCGGTATAAAAAATTATCTGATTTGATATTAAATCCTTTAACCAAATAGAACTAAAGGATTTGTCATAAGAATAGACTATGAAAGATATAGGTATATAATTTAGACTTATTGCTTATTTCAACAATTAACATTTATTTTAACGTCAATGAAAATATTTCTTTCCTTATCAGTGGCTGGATTAGTATGTCTTGCTAGTGTTTTAAAAAATGACGAAAAAATGGAAAAAGACAATTCAATACACAGCTACTCTTTTGTTAGCTTAAGTGGTGACACGATAAAACTAGATACGTTTAAAGGGAAAAAAATCCTCTTTGTAAATGTCGCTTCGAAGTGCGGATTTACTCCTCAATACGAAGGCCTGCAAGAGTTGCACGATGAATACAAAGATAAATTGGTTGTACTTGGATTCCCTTGTAACCAGTTTGGAGAACAGGAAAAAGGTTCGTCAGATGAAATCCATAATTTTTGTAAGAAAAACTATGGCGTTGAATTTCTGATTAGTGAAAAAATTGACGTAAAAGGTGCCAATCAGCACCCGATATACAAATGGCTTACAAGCAAAGAACTTAATGGCAAAAACTCTACTTCAGTAAAGTGGAATTTTCAAAAATATTTAGTTGATGAAAACGGTATATGGATTGATTATTGGTACTCACTGACTAAACCAAAAAGCTCGAAAATCACAAAACATTTTTAGTACTTAAAAGTTAGCGGCAAAATTTACAGGTGTCAATGTGAATTAAACTACTGATACGTACTTTTAAGACTATTGGTAGGAATTAAAAAACAGAATACACAAATTATTTATTACAATCTATTTTTCTCCTTTTAAAAACCCCTTTGATATAGTATCTTTGTGACAAATTATTATTGTTATGAAGCAACTTATACAATCATATAAAACAGGTGAGTTAGGAGTTTACGAAGTTCCCGCTCCAATTTGTGGAGAAAATGGAGTTCTCGTTCGAACAATTACTTCTCTTGTTTCTGCAGGGACTGAAAAAATGATTGTTGATTTAGCAAAGAAATCACTTGTTGGAAAAGCGAAGGCTCGTCCTGATTTAGTGAAGCAAGTTGTAAATAAAATGAAACAAGAGGGTGTGAAAAACACCCTTGAAAAAGTTTTCACAAAACTAGACACTCCTATTCCTTTAGGATATTCATGTGTTGGTGAAGTTGTAAAGGTTGGTGCTAAAGTAACTGGAATTTCCGTAGGAGATAGAGTTGCTTGTGGTGGTGCTGGTTATGCAAATCACAGCGAAATTAATTATGTTCCAAGAAACTTATTTGTTAAAGTTCCTAAAAACGTTTCCAATGCTGATGCTTCATTTGTTACAGTTGGTTCGATTGCATTACAAGGAATTCGTCAAACGAATCCAACTTTAGGAGAAAAGGTAGTTGTAATGGGATTAGGTCTTTTAGGTCAAATTACTGTTCAATTATTAAAAGCGAACGGATGTAAAGTTTTGGGAACTGATTTTGATCCACGAAAATTAGAATTAGCAAAAAAATTAGGCGCTGATGAAGTTTGTTCTCCTGATGAAGTAATTGATAAAGCAAAATTATTCACCAATGGAAATGGAGCTGATGCAGTTGTTATTGCAGCAAGTACATCAAGCAGTCAGCCTATTGCTGATGCCGGTGAAATTTCAAGAATAAAAGGAAGAGTCATTGTAGTTGGTTTAGTTGGAATGGATATTCCGAGAACTGAATATTACAAAAAAGAATTGGAATTAAAACTTTCAATGGCCTATGGTCCTGGAAGATATGACCCCAAATATGAAGAGCAAGGAATTGATTATCCGTTCGCGCATGTTAGATGGACTGAGGGAAGAAACTTTGAAGCTTTTCTTGATTTAGTTGACGAAGGAAAAATTACACCTTCGGAAATGGTAACCCATGAATACGAATTTGAAAATGCCTTAACAGCATATGATTTACTGGAAGGAAAAATTAAGGAAGATTATTTGGGAATCCTTTTAAATTACAAAGAAGAGTATTCGCTTAAATCTGAATTGGTTAAGATTTCAGATGCTACGATCAAATCGAATGAATTAAACATTGGTTTAATTGGTGCTGGTAACTTTACAAAATCGGTTATTATTCCTAATCTTAAAAAGATAAAAAACGCTAACCTTGTTGGACTTTGCACAGCTACTGGTGTAAGCGCCCATTCTACAGGAAACAAACACAATTTCAAATACATCACTACAGATTACCAAGAGCTATTAAAAAACAATGACATCAATACTGTTTTCATTACGACTCGTCATAACGATCATGGTCAAAAAGTGTTAACTTCTTTAAAAGCAGACAAGAATGTTTTTGTAGAAAAGCCTTTAGCGATTCATGAAAGTGAATTAGAAGAAATTAAAGACTTTTACGCAAACACTGATAAAAAACCGGTTTTACAAGTTGGCTATAACAGACGTTTCGCTCCATTGGTGCAAGCGATGAAAAAAGAAGCCGGTGATTTACCAATGAGTATTAACTATAGAGTAAATGCAGGCGTTATTCCCAAAGATGTTTGGGTTCAAGATCCTGCAGTTGGCGGAGGAAGAATTATTGGAGAGGCTTGCCACTTTATTGATACGTGTACTTTCTTAATTGGATCTCTACCTGAAAGTGTTTTTGCAAGCTGTGTTACAAAGCCAGATCAAAGTATTCCAGATGAAGACAATGTTAGTATTACAATAAAATATCAAAACGGATCAACGGCAGTAATTAATTACTATGCTTTCGGAAACAATCAATTACCAAAAGAATACATTGAACTTTTTGCGCCAGATTTAGCAATGACGATGGATAACTTTAGGGAATTAGAAATTTTTAAAGGAGGGAAGTCTACAAAATCTAAAAACTCAAATCAAGATAAAGGATTTAAGGGTGAATTTACGGCCTTAAAAACTGCAGTTGGAAAAGGGGAACTTGCGATATCATTTGATGAAATGTACTCTACTTCAAAACTTACGTTTGCTATTCTTAGATCATTAAAAACTGGTGAACTTCAAAAACTATAATGGGTGAAATTTTCTTACTCCTTAGGACGGTTCGTTATTTAAAACTGAAGCAAATTGCTTACAGACTGTATTATGCTTTTCGCAAGAAATACCAAGATTTTGTAAGATTTAACCACAAGTTTAATTTATACCGAAAAGGTAAGCCTCTTGTTTTCACCCCAATAATCCCCAACTCGGAATCGTTTAAAGCAAATACTTTTACTTTTTTAAATCGTTCGATTAGTTTTTCTGATGGAATTGATTGGGATTATATGGACAACGGAAAGTTGTGGGCTTACAACTTGAATTATTTTGATTTTTTAAATCAAAAGAGAATGACCCCTGAAACTGGGCAATCTTTGATGTACTTATTTGTAGATCAATTAAAAGAGTTAAAAAATGCAAACGAGCCCTACCCTACTTCTTTAAGAGGTATGAATTGGGTTAAGTTCTTATCGATTCACAACCTTGAAGTAAAATCATTAGATCGATTTCTATATAGTCAATATAGAATACTACTTGACAATTTAGAATATCATATACTTGGAAATCATTTGTTAGAAAACGGTTTTTCGTTGCTATTGGGGGGCTACTATTTTAAAGGAAGCGAACTGTATTTGAAGGGTGTTGAAATCATGTCGATTGAATTGCGAGAGCAAATTCTTTCTGACGGAGCACATTTTGAGCTAACCCCAATGTATCATAAAATCATTTTACATCGATTATTAGATTCCTATAATCTAATAATCAATAATAGAGATGTTTATGAAGACAAAGTATTTGAAGAGTTTTTATTAGCTACAGCGGAAAAAATGTTGGGCTGGTTAGAAAAAGTAACTTTTACAAACGGCACTACACCTAGAGTAAATGATTCAACCGAAAACATTGCTCCGGATTCTATCCAGTTATTTGAGTACGCAAAATCATTAAATATTAATTGGAAAAAAACTCAATTATCAGATTCTGGATACCGACTTTTTGAAAATAACAACTTAGAACTTTTTGTTGATTATGGGNAAATTGGGCCAAGTTATATTCCTGGTCATGCACATTCGGACACTTTTAATTTTGTTTTAAACTTTGAGGGAAATCCAATAATTGTAGACCCAGGAATATCAACTTATGATGTTGGTCCTCGAAGACAAAGAGAGCGAAGTACGTCCAGCCATAACACAGTTAGATATGGCAAAGTAGATCAAACTGAGGTTTGGGGTGGTTTTAGAGTAGGGCGAAGAGCAAATGCCTTGATTACTAGTGAATCTTCAAATTCAATAACAGGGTATCATAAGGGCTACTCTAAGTATGGTGTATTTCACCAAAGACACTTTGAATTAAACGACAACACAATTACCATTTTAGATAAAATGGTAACAAAACGAAAACTATTAGGAAAAAGTAGTGCGTACTTTCATTTTCACCCTAACATTAAGGTTATTATGACCGAAAAAAAGGTATATGTAGAAGGTGTAGAAATCAGCTTTGAAGGCGCTATTAGTACTCGAATTAAAGAATATACGTACGCTCATGGTTACAATCTAACCGAAAATGCCAAGGTGGTAGAAGTTATCTTTAAAGACGAACTGAAATCAAACATTACCCTAACCGATTGCAACAAATAAGTCATGAAAATCCTTTTTATCACTGATAATTTCCCCCCAGAAGTAAATGCACCGGCAACGCGTACTTTTGAACACTGTAAAGAATGGGTGAAAAAAGGAGATGAAGTAACGGTCATTACTTGCGCGCCCAACTTTCCAAAAGGAAAAGTATACAAAGGTTATAAGAATAAACTTTATCAAAAGGAAAAAATAGAAGGCATTAAAGTCATAAGAGTGTGGTCTTACATTTCCGCTAATGAAGGTTTTGCGAAAAGAATAATTGACTTTTTAAGTTTTGCATTCATGGCGTTTTGGGTCGGATTATTCAAAAAAACAGATGTCATTATAGCTACTTCTCCACAGTTTTTCACTACTTGGACAGCCGAAACTTTAGCAACCTTAAAAAGAAAACCTTGGGTGTTTGAACTAAGAGATATTTGGCCAGAATCTATTAGAGCAGTTGGTGCTATAAGTGGTGATAGCAAAATTTTTAAATTCCTCGAAAAACTAGAATTACGCTTATACAAAAGATCAAGTAGAGTAGTAAGTGTAACGGAGTCTTTTAAAAAGAATCTAATTAAAAGGGGAATTGATGGAGAAAAAGTAAAGGTTGTTCTGAATGGGGCAAATCTTGAACGGTTTTCTAAAATGGAAAAAGATGCCGCTTTAGTTGAGAAATACAATCTTGAAGGGAAGTTTGTTGTGGGTTATGTTGGAACACATGGTATGGCCCATAAACTAGATTTCATTCTTAATTCTTGGCCCAAAGACAATCCTGATTTTTACCTAATATTAATGGGAGATGGTGCTGAAAAATCAAAATTAGTAGAACTTGCGCAAACACTAAACATAACAAATATATCCTTTATTCCAAGTATGTTAAAAGAAGACGTTCCTGCGTATTTATCATTAATGGATGTTTCTTTAGTTCCGCTTAAAAAAAGTGATTTATTCAAAACTGTTATTCCTTCAAAAATATTTGAAAACTCCGCTATGCAAATTCCAATATTGTTAGGTGTTGAAGGTGAAAGCGCTGATATTATTCAAAAACATAACGCCGGATTATGTTTCGAGCCTGAAAACAAAGAAGACTTTTTGACACAACTAAACTTGTTAAAGGACGATAAAACTATTTATGAGAATTGTCAGGAAGGTTGCTTAACGTTGGCAAAAGAGTTCGATCGCAAAAAAATGGCAGAAAAAATGAGAAAATTTTTGCTAGAAATATAATTAAAAGGCATCTTTTTTACTTTTAATGCGTCTTACAGCAAGCAAATATATATTTGACTATATTTGTGCCAACAAAAACTAATGCTAGAAATTATACTCGCATTCATATCAAGTCTATTAATCGTTGTCGTTGCTATACCATCGGTTATTAAAGTTTCCTACCTAAAACATTTATACGACGTTCCAGATGAACGAAAGTCACACGAAAAAATTATTCCAACATTAGGAGGACTGGCAATATTTGCTGGATTCATGATTAGTTCGAGTCTTTTTATTAAGCAACAATCATACTTTCATTACAATTATTTAGTTGGAGCATTAATGATCATTTTTTTTGTTGGAATTAAAGATGATATCTTAATTACGGCTCCTATCAAAAAATTAATGGGTCAGTTACTAGCCGCTGTAATCCTAGTAGTATTAGGAGGCGTTCGAATTACAAGTATGTATGGCTTTTTAGGAGTTGAAGAACTAAGACCTGAAGTTGCATCAACGTTAACAGTATTCACGCTGGTTGTAATAATGAATGGTTTTAATTTAATTGATGGGATAAACTGGCTTTCAGCTGGTGTTTCAATTATTGTTTCTTCTTTTTTAGGAGCATGGTTTTACCTTACAGGCTATGTTGATTTAGCAGTCATTTCAGCCTCATTAATTGGTTCTTTACTAGGCTTCCTTTGGTTTAATAAAACTCCAGCTAAAATATTCATGGGTGATACAGGTTCATTAATTATTGGACTAATTATCGGTGTTCAAACCATATTCTTCATCGAATTAAGTCCCAACTCAACTTGGGGAATTAATTCGGTACCAATTGTAGCATTTGGTATTTTAATTGTTCCTTTATTTGATACGTTAAGAGTTTTTATATTCAGAGCTTTAAATGGAAAAAGTCCATTAAATCCAGACAAAAACCACATCCATCACAGACTTCTTGAATTAGGATTTTCACACATGAAAGCATCTATTTCAATCATGATTTTTAATACTCTATTTATTGTTTTAATTTACAACTTAAGAAATATAGGAAGTGTAGAACTATTAGTAGTAGAAGTAGGGATTGCTGGGTTGTTTTCATTTATTCCATCAATCATTATTCGAAAAAACAATGATAAAAAAGCACTTCAAGTAGTTCACCCCGAACAACATAAGAAATCAAAAAAGAACAACAGTATTGCCAGTTAATTTTAAAATAACGGTAAGTGTTTTTATCCTCTTTGCTTTTTATTCAAAAGCTCAATTTAATATTTTAAACAATGAT
>JGI24539J26755_10000174_pt1 | contig 29324 bp, 28 predicted proteins | sample NorSeaMetagenome_2_FD_26755 | JGI IMG/M metagenome (IMG submission 26755) | reverse complement strand
TGTCACTCTGAGCGGAGTCGAAGAGGTTATGTGCAAAAGAGTTTGTTTTTAAGTTAGGGCTTGCTCCTGATTTTTTAATTTTTAAGCCTCATTTTCACAAAAGGTAAATAGCTTAATAATTTAATCGGCTACGGGGACTGTACCCTTTTTTGTATCTACAATACGTTTTGGATTTCCCAAAGTTGTCCATTAAATTGAACGGATTCACCTGCTTTTTTACTTTGTAACGTTTGCCCGATAGGTGAAGCTAAGGAAATACACATGATTGAAGTATTTTCTAATTCAATTCTTCCAAGTGGTATCGCTATATATAAATAGCCTTTATTTGTTTCTATAAAGGATCCAAGTGTAACTTCAATAGATTGTTTCTTTGGATTAATACTAGATAATACTTTTTTTAATTGAAGTAACTGAGCCAATTGTTTACCAAGCTTTTCTTCCTCAATGTGCATCATTGCTCTTGAGGTATTGTGCTTATCCCCAGCTGTTGATTCTGATGCGGTTTTTAAGCTGTCCTTTTGAGACTTTAAAGCTTTTTGCATCTCTTCAGCTCGCTTTAAAATCTCATCTTGAACATAGTTGTAAACGGATTCTTTATTCAGCATTTTTAAAATCTCCTCTTAAGGTTCTGTAGTTTTTTCTGGCCTCAACCGAGTAAAAACTGTCTTGATGTTCCAATACGATTTCTTCAAAACATTTGATTGCTTTATCTGGTGAGTTAAGAATGTTTTGATAAATAACTCCCATTTCAAATAGTGCGTCATCTTTTAATAAATCGTTGTATTCTACTGCTTTCTGATAGCTTTCAAGTGCTAAATCCCATTTCTTATTTTGAGTATATATTTTTGCTTTCATAAAATAAGCATCGTCTAGTAAAGTAATATTTTCTGGAAAAGAGTCTAAAACATTATTGCAGGCAACAATTGCTAAGGAGTCGTTGTTTTGGAATTTATATAAATCTGCTAAGGCATAAATTTTTAAAGCAGCAGTAGAGGTGTCCATTCCAAGGTTATCTGAAATTAAAACCGACAATTGTAAGGCATCGTTGGCAATTAATTTGGTGGTACTCGCTTTTAAAACATCTAGTTGTGATTTCGCCCACTCAAACTCTCCTGTGTAAAAGTAGGCTTTTGCCGTTCTTAGTTTCGCTTTGTGCCCAATGATGTCTTCTTTAAAGTCTTGATTAACTTGTCCGTATAATAAGGCTGCTTCCCAAACTTCGTTTTCTTTAACGTATATATCTCCTAAAATTAATTTACAATTAGCAATTTCCTGAGGTTGAGCACGAGCAATTTTTAAAGCAGATTCTAGTTCTTGTTTTGCTTTTTCAGTTTGGTTAAGCTTAAAAGCCAATAGCTGAGCATATCCAGCTATTAAATCAATTGTATAAGCGTTCCTTCCTAATTCGTCCAATGCGTCTTCATAGTTCTGTTTTAGACGTAATATATCCTCATTGGTGGATTGCGGGTCTTCGGTTATTTTAATGTTTAATACTTCAACTAATTTAGTTCTGGCAACTCTATAGAAATAAGAACCTTTATCTTTTTTTAGTAAATAATTGTATGCTTTGACAGCAATTTCGTATTCTTTATTTTGAATACAAGTTTTAGCTAATTTTGCAATTCGATTACCTGCTTCTTCGTTTCTTTTATCAAGTGCTTTGGAATGTATTAGGGCAGAGTTGAATTTTTTTTCTTGTAAAAAAAACCAAATCAGTAATTCGGTTAATGAAGTTTTTGAAGGGTGCTTTTGAACCTGCGTGAGCAATTCATCTTTAAAAATACTTTTTTTCTTCCTCCCTATGTCGTTATAGAATAGCGTAGAGATTGCCCCCTTTACCGATTCTAAATATTCATCACTGTAATGGACGATTCCAATAAGAACCTTGGACATATTGGTAAGGTCACCTTTCGCTTCGTAGACTTTTGCTAATTCAAAGGAAAATGGATAATCACCATTTAAGAGTTTTGCTCCTTTTTTATAAGCTTTGATTGCGTAATCATATTTTCCTTTTTGATAAAACCGATTTCCAACAGCAAGGATCGAATTTACATTCGGAATCATTAATTTAATTGTGTTGTCGTATGCTTGAGTTGCTTTTGATTCCTTTTTTTCAGATTCGTAAACGTTGCCTAAGTCGATATTAAATTCAATGCGTTCAGGATTTTTTTTAATGTGGACTTTCACTAGTTTTTGAGCTTCTTTATATCTTTCAAGGAATAGATAAGATTTTAAGAGCGGTCCGTAAAACCTCTTTTCAGGTGACGATTTGTGCAAGTCAGCGTAAAGCGTAACCGCTTTTTCATATTGCTTGCCTGAATAGTATTGATAGGCTAATTTTTCGTTTTGAGATTGCGAATATCCACCTAACGAATAAAAAAATATTAATAAGGTGAAAAAAAGTTTCATAGAATAGATCTGAATAATTGTTTGATATTTAATTTCAACGCATAAAAAGGGTTGAGATTATAAAATGAGTAGCTTCTCCATCCGTTTTATATTTAATAATTTAAATTTGATGAAAGCCATTTTTCAATCAATTCAACCGACTCGCCTTTTCTGTCTGCATATTGAGCTACTTGATCTTTTTGAATTTTTCCGATACCAAAATATTTCGAATCTGGATGAGCAAAATACCAGCCGCTAACAGATGCTGTTGGGTACATAGCCATACTATCTGTTAACGTAATTCCTGTTTCTTTCTCGGCATTTAACAACCTAAATAAAGTAGGTTTTTCTAAGTGATCCGGGCAAGCAGGATAACCTGGAGCCGGACGAATCCCTTTGTAAGATTCCTTTATTAAGTCAGCATTTGAAAGTGTTTCACTAGAAGCATAACCCCAAACATCCTTACGAACTTTTTCATGTAAGTACTCGGTGAACGCTTCGGCAAATCTATCTGCTAATGCTTTTATCATAATGGAATTGTAGTCATCATGATCTGCTTCAAATCTCTCAATATGTGTTTCGATTCCTAACCCTGTGGTAACAGCAAATCCACCTATATAATCATCTAAACCAGTTTCTTTTGGTGCTATATAATCTGCTAAAGAGTGATTAAAAGCTTTACTTGATTTTTTTTGTTGTTGACGTAGCATAAAGAATTTTTCAATTACTTCATTACGATCTTCATCTTTATAAACTTCAACATCATCTCCTATAGCGTTCGCAGGCCAAATACCTATTACAGCTTTGTTTTGAATCCAATTTTCCTTGCAAATTTGATCCAACATTTTATTGGCATCAGCAAAAAGTTTTGTTGCTTCATGACCAACTATTTCATCTTCTAAAATACGGGGGTATTTACCATGTAAATCCCATGTTTGGAAGAAAGGAGTCCAGTCAATATAGTCTCTTAAATCCGACAAAGGAACATCGTTGTATACTTTTAAACCTGTAAATTTAGGCTTAATGATATCTTCAGATTTCCATTCGATTGGTTGTCTGTTTTCCTGGGCTGTTTCAATTGAAACCATCTCTTTTTTAGCGCGCTTATTGGCGTGGTGAAAACGCATTTTGGCGTAATCATCTTGTGTCTCTTTAATGAAAACATCTTTTTTATCACCCAATAATTTACTTACAACAGTTACAGACCTTGAAGCATCTAAAACATAAACAGCTTGTCCCGCTTTATAATGTTCTTCAATTTTAACAGCTGTGTGAACTTTAGAGGTAGTAGCTCCACCAATTAGTAAGGGAATATTAAAACCTTCCTTTTCCATTGCTTTAGCTACAGTAACCATTTCATCTAATGATGGAGTAATTAATCCGCTTAATCCTATTATATCAACATTATGCTCCTTTGCCGCAGCCAAAATCTTGTCTGGAGGAACCATAACACCAATATCTATAATTTCATAGCCATTACACCCAAGAACAACACCTACTATATTTTTACCAATATCGTGTACGTCTCCTTTAACAGTTGCTAAAAGAATTTTTCCTGCAGATTGTCTAGCATCTTTATCATCTTCTAAAAAGGGTAGAAGGTGAGCTACTGCTTTTTTCATTACTCGTGCTGACTTAACAACTTGAGGTAAAAACATTTTCCCCGCACCAAATAAATCTCCAACTACATTCATTCCGTCCATTAACGGACCTTCAATGACGTGCAATGGTTTTTCATGCGCTAATCTAGCTTCTTCTGTATCTTCTACTATAAAGTCTGTAATTCCTTTTACCAATGCATGCTCAAGACGCTTTCCAACTGGATGCTCTCTCCAGGCATGATCAACTTTTTTTTCTTTTGCTGTACCAACTACAGTTTCAGCAAATTCTAATAATCGTTCAGTAGAATCTTCTCTTCTGTCTAATAAAACATCTTCAACACGCTCCAATAAGTCTTTTGGGATATCATCGTAAATCTCAAGCATACTTGGATTTACAATACCCATATCCATTCCTTCTCGGATTGCATGATATAAAAAGGCAGAATGCATTGCCTCACGTACGGGGTTATTTCCTCTAAATGAGAAAGAAACATTGGAAACTCCACCACTAACATGTGCTCCTGGTAGGTTTTCTCTTACCCATCTTGTTGCTTGGATAAAATCAATTGCATTTAATCGATGTTCTTCTATTCCTGTAGCAACAGGGAAAACATTTAAATCGAAAATGATGTCTTGAGGAGCAAATTTTACTTTTGGTCCAGTTAAGATGTCGTAACTTCTTTGTACAATTTCAACTCTTCTATCATATGTGTCAGCTTGGCCATCCTCATCAAAGGCCATTATAATAGTAGCTGCACCGTATCTTTTTATTTTCTTTGCTTGAGCGATAAATTCTTCTTCTCCACCTTTAAGAGATATTGAGTTGACAACGCATTTCCCTTGAGCACATTTCAAACCAGCCTCGATAATATCCCATTTAGAGGAATCAATCATTATTGGGACTTTTGAAATATCAGGTTCCGAAGCAATTAAATTAAGGAACTTTGTCATTGACTCAGCTCCATCAATCATCCCTTCATCCATATTAATATCGATGATTTGAGCTCCGTTTTCTACCTGTTCTCTTGCTACTGCTAAAGCTTCGTCAAATAANTCTTCCTTAATTAGGCGAAGAAATTTTCTAGAACCCGTAACGTTGGTACGTTCTCCAACATTAATAAAGTTCATCTCAGGAGTTACTATTAATGGTTCCAATCCACTAAGCTTCATAAACGGCAAATCATGCCATTTATATTCGTACCTACCTTTATAATTTGGATGTAAACTCATTTTAGTTTGCGTTTCTAGGTTCGTAAGTTGCGGCTAAATCTGCAATCGCTTTGATATGTTCAGGTGTTGTTCCGCAACATCCACCAATAATATTAATCAGACGTTCATCAAGGAAATGTTTGATTTGTGAAGCCATGTCTTCTGGAGTTTCATCGTACTCTCCAAATTCATTTGGCAAACCAGCATTTGGATGGGCACTGACACTAAATTCAGTATTTTTAGATATGACTTCTAAATATGGTTTCATCATATCGGCACCTAAAGCGCAATTGAATCCAACGGATAACAAATCTAAATGTGATACAGATGTTAAAAACGCTTCAGCAGTTTGTCCGCTTAATGTTCTTCCAGATGCATCGGTTATTGTTCCTGAAACCATGATTGGAATATTAACTCCTTTTTCTTCAAACACTTCATCAATCGCATAAAGGCATGCTTTTGCGTTTAAGGTATCGAAAATAGTTTCAACTAGTAAAAGGTCTGAACCTCCGTCTATTAATGCTCTTGTTTGCTCTTTATAAGCAATTACTACTTCATCCCAAGTAACTGCTCTGAAACCAGGGTCGTTAACATCAGGTGAGATTGATAATGTTCTGTTTGTAGGGCCTATTGAACCTGCAACGTATCTTGGTTTGTTAGGGTTTTTAGCGGTGTATTCGTCTGCTGCTTCTTTTGCTACTTTCGCTGATTCGAAATTGATATCGTATACAGCATATTCAAGTGCATAATCAGCTTGTGCTATTGTTGTGCCTGAAAACGTATTTGTTTCTAAAATATCTGCTCCAGCTTCTAGGTAAAGACAGTGTATCTCTTTCAAAATATCGGGTCTTACTAATGCCAGTAAATCATTATTACCTTTTAAAAAATGTGTATGATTTTTAAACCTTTCTCCTCTAAAGTCTTCTTCCTCTAGTTTATAAGTTTGAATAAGTGATCCCATTGCGCCATCAAGGACAAGAATCTTACTTTTTATAACATCTCTTATGTTTGGTTTATCCATAATTTTTTTACTTCTTTGGTAAACACCAAAAAACCCTCAGTAATTACTGAGGGTTTTAATAGTGATGCATGTTAATTATATATTAATTATATATAATTTCATCTTTTCCCTCAGTTTAGAGCGTGTAAACTTTATTGGCTTACAACTAATTTTAGATTGCTTTTCTTTTGAGGTTATAGCGATCTATAATGTTGATTTTATAAAGAACAAATTCTGCTACGAATTTACGAAATTCTTTATCCCTTCTCTAATTTTACCCTTGAAACCTACTAAAACAATTAAGACAAGTAAAATATATGGCACAACCATTAATATGAGTATTCCAGAATTTAATCCATTACCCCATTGTCCACCGTTATTTTCGACAACGGCTTTACAATTCGAACACAATGCGAAAGATTGTTCGCTTATGCAAAGTGTGAATAATGTAAATAATACTTTTTTAAGCATATTAATTGTAGTATGGTGAAAGCATTAAATATACAATCGGACCAGTTATGGCAACATATAACCAAACTGGATAAGCGAATTTTACTATTTTTCGATGTTTAACAACATCCCCAATAAATCCTCTGTAATATGAGAATAAGATAAACGGTAATGATACTCCTGAAAGGATAATGTGAGAGGCCAAAATAGTGTAATAAACTATTTTCATGTCGCCCTCATATGCTACTTCTTTATTTGTTACATGATACAATACATAGCTCAATAAAAAGAAAACAGAAAGTATCATGGCAAATGTGTTTAAGCGCATATGCATGTTCACATTTTTCTTTTTGATCATTATTAGTGACCCTATCAAAGTTAAAAAGCAGCAAGTGTTAATTATTGCGTTTAAAGTTGGTAATGCTTTAGTGAATGCTGGCGCTATATCAGGTTTTGGTAATTTCCCCATTACGATAACTAATCCTAAAACTACAACCGAAAAAATCCAAATTGCCGCTTTTATTCCTTTTTTTTCTTCAAATTGTGGTGAATTTGAATCTATTGTTTGATTAGCCATTTCGTATCGTTTATTAATTTGTCTACTTCAATTTTATCAGTACCATCGTACATGCCTCTTACCCTTGAGTGCTTGTCGATAAGAATTAGGTATTCACTATGAACAAATGGAATCGGTTGAGTTGTGTCTTCAATTGCAACAACTTGATATGAAGCTGCTTGCTTGTATATTTCCTGAGCATTTCCCGTTACAAAATCCCAATTACTAAGATCAGCCTTCATTTCTTTTGAATAGTCTAGTAATACACTAGAGGAGTCATAAGATGGATTAACGGTATGTGATAATATTCTGTAATCTTCTCCTTTTAATTCTTGCTGTACTCTTGACAGTTGAGTTGTCATTTTAGGGCAAATTGTTTTACACGTTGTAAAAAAGAAGTCTGATATGTAAACTTTACCCTCAAAGTCTTTTTGGGTGACGAGTCTGTTTGACTGATTAATAAATGAGAATTTGGAAATAGTATGATCTACATCAATTCCTTTATCATTCATTTGCTTCCTACCGTATACGGGTAATTTTTTTTGAGGTTGATTACATGCAACTAGAGTAAAGATTATAACACTAATCTTTAATTTGTTTAATATCCAATTTTCGCGGTGCATATTGGTTACTTAGAAGTTTATACATTTTAGGAATATCTCTTGCGATCTTTGCATCGTTAATTGTGCAATGTGCTCTGATGTGCTCATCTTTATCAACTAAAACATAATCAAAAACACCAGTACTATCGTTTAAAGTTAGTTTGAGGTCGTCTTTAATCTGATTAAATTTTTCACTATTAGCATGTGCTAAATTCCATTTAATTGAAACTGATTTAACATATTCAATTGGAGATTCTTCCCAAACTTTCATTTCGGGATCATCTTCGTAAATGCTGATGACTTTAACGTTATTTGCTCTTTTTATGATTTGTTCTCCAATATACATTAAGTGTTTGCTCCACTCTTTTGTATTACTTTTTGGGAAAAGTGTTATTAAGTAAAGAATTGAATCTTTGTGTTCAAAGTTTACTTCTTTACCGTCAAATTTTTCCAATGAAAACTCTGGAATAGTATAGTATTTAGGAGGGTTTTTATATTTCATCTGAATGAATTTTCCGTCCATGTCCATGATAGGTAAAGTACCTAGCCCTTTAGCCCAAAAAATAAGTGCCATTGCTATTAAAAATGGTACTATGAATAATCCTATGTAAAGTAATTTCTTCATAGGAGGCGAAATAGATTGTTCTCCCATGATTCTAACTAGTTAAGCGGAAAATTAACTTCAGTTACGGCTAATGCTTCATTTACAACTATGAAGATCAAATACAATATGAAGAAAACGTATGGAACTAACACGGTAAGTTTAAAGCTTTTTCTTTCATGGCCAAGGTGCATGAAAGATAAAACGATATATCCAGCCTTAACCAAGGTTAGGATAATGTAACCATACTTTATCAAAGACCAAGTAGTTCCATCTCCAATAACTGTTTTACTTAAAGTAGCTCCAACGATTACTTCAACTAGAGTAATAATTGATAATAATGCCGTTACTTTCCAGATGTTCTTTCTGATTTTAGCTCCTTCTTCTTCAGAATGTTGAGCACCTAACGAGTATTCTATAATATCATCTCTTTCCATGAGAATAAATTTTTAGTATTATTAAACGAAGTTACTTAGAGTAGGTAGAAGAACGTAAATACAAATACCCAAACCAAATCGACAAAGTGCCAGTAAAGACCACCTTTTTCAACCATTTCGTAGTGACCTCTTTTTTCGTAGGTTCCTGCGATAACATTTATTAAGATTACAATATTTATCATTACTCCTGAGAATACGTGGAATCCGTGGAATCCTGTAACACAGTAGAAAATTTGCGCATATTGTTTAGGCCCTTCTATTGGAGCACCGTTAAGCCATCCTCCTAAGAAGTTACTTTGCATCGTTGTATCATCATAAGTTCCAAAAACTCCATCAGGCCCAACAATAATTCCGGCCCATTCCCAAACTTGGGACCCTAAAAATACAAAACCACCAATTACGGTTGCTATCATCCATTTGATAACATTTTTTTTATCATTTCTGTGTCCTGCTTCAACAGCTAAAACCATTGTTACAGAAGAAATGATTAAAATAAAAGTCATGAAGGCAACGTACGCAAGTGGGAATCCTTGTTCTGGAAGTTCACTGTGTACAAAAGGAATGTGATAAAATACTTGATCAGATACTGGCCAATAGTCTGCCGTATAACGAAACCAACCAAGTGACACTAAGAATGCACCGAATGTTAACGCATCAGATATAAGAAAAAACCACATCATGATTTTCCCGTAACTCATACTGAAGGGTGAACGACCACCTTCCCACAAATCTTTAGGTGGAATAGCTTTGCTTACTTCTCCTGCCATTTTTTTTAGTTTTAGTTTTTCTCAATTATCCTATATAATACAATAGGAACAACAAATATAACCACAAAAAATCTAAAAAATGCCAATATATGGAACTAACTTCTATACCAACAGTATCATTTTTAGTGTACAATCCGGCTAAACTCTTGAAGGAAACTACTAATAATGAGATTATTCCACCCAGTAAATGTAAGAGGTGAAGNCCNGATAATAAGTACATATAACTACTCGCATTATTTTTTGCAGATAGTTTTGGNATGATTTCATTAGAATTGTAATCGTCTCTAAGATCATAAAATTTACCGTCAACATATTTCAATTCATCACCTTTATGAAAAACTGAGTAATCAACACCATATTCTCCTTTATTCCCATCTATCAAACCTTTTACGTGAAGTGCGTCAACAAAGTTCATCCCTTTATTCATCAAATTTTCCCAACCTGCTAATTGAAACTTGACAAAGGCTAATCCTAGAATAAGTGTAATGACAACAAAGATGGATGACCCTACTTTCTTTTCTTTTTTTGCCAATTTAACGGCAATGAAGAAGGTGAAACTACTTATTACTATTATTATTGAACTTGTATAAAACTCTANAGGAACAGCAATACTCACCCAAGTAGCGTCTCCTTTAGCAACAATATAAGCACTTGAAAATCCAATAAACATCATAACAATGGATGTTATGGCAATCCACATCATGCTCTTGTGTGTCTTTTTCTTTACGTCTAATCTTTCTTCTTTAGGAATACTGTTAATCATATTTTAAAAATATTGATTGGCTAACAACGCTAGTAAAACCAATGGTAAGTAAATAAATGATGAAAACATTAATTTTGTGGCCCACTTATCTTCCAGCGTTTTAAAAAGCATAAAAGCTGGATGAAGCATTATTATACCACATGCTAAAATGATAATACTTGCAGTTAATCCTGCTATACCAAATGCTGGAAAACACGGTAGCATGGCAATTGGAACCATGAATAAGGTGTACAACAGTATTTGAAAAGCACTTTTTATGTCTTTACCACCGGTTGAAGGTAATAAGTGAAAGCCTGCTTTTTTGTAATCATCATGACATCTCCAAGCTATTGCCCAAAAATGAGGGAATTGCCACATGAATTGTAAGAAGAATAACGATAATGCTGCTGGTGATATGTAAATAGGTTCTTGTAAACTTGCTTCACAAGCTGCCCATCCTATTAGAGGAGGTGCTGCTCCAGGGAACGCACCTACAAAAACGGCCCAAGAAGTTTTTTGCTTCATTGGAGTATAAATGAACGAATAGGATATTAAGCTTGCCAATCCTAAAATACCGGTAAGTGGGTTGAGCATAAACCAAAGAATTAAAGTTCCCGCTGTACCATTTATGATTGTTATAATCCAAGCAGCTTTTACTGATAACCTTCCTGTTGGAAGTGGTCTGTTTTTAGTTCTTGACATTAATTTGTCAAGATGTCTTTCGAAGATTTGATTAAATCCGTTTGAGCTAGCTGTAACTAACATCCCCCCAATACATAACCAAACGACAGCAATCCAGTCGAATTCGAAATCTTCTATTTTCTTTTCATAGAATTTTAATGCCGTAACATAAGTTACAGAGGCCGAGAAAACAACTAATAATGCGAGACGCATTTTAGTGAAAGCCATGAAATCCTTGAACTTACTTGGGATTTCCTCTTGTTTTATTGTATTTAAATCTTCCGACAAATCCTTTAATAATTGGGAGTAAAGGTAACGCTTAAAGTTGAATGAATAAAGTTAAATTATTGATGATTAGTTTGAACTATGAACAACTAAATTACCACATCCCTGCGGTTTGGTGTCCACCTAGTAAAAAGATCATTTTTATTTCTGGAATCTTTCGTTTATTTAATGACTTATAATACCATTGTAAATGAAGGCCACCCCAATTGTATGATTTAGCGTAGAGTTGCTTTTTATTTTCTGATTCTAATTTCCTTAATATGTTTTTTGCAAAGTGAAAATAATTTAAGGGTTGAACTTCTTTTCTAGTTTTGTTTTCTGAGTTTTTACTTGGACGTTTCCCGTAGAAAAGCTTGAATTCTGATTTAGTCTCTGTTTTCATGATGAAGAAATCTTGTTTTTTATCATAATCCAACGCTTTTTCTTGAGCTGCTATAGGTAGGACTAAGCTTCCTTTAAATCCCGATTTTTTTGTTCGAGAGGAAAGCAGTTTGTTTATTTTACGTTCAATTGATGGCGTGTTTTTAAATCTTCTAAATTCCAGTTCATCTTGATATTTTCTGCAGACGTTATTTAGCTCAGCTGAATACTCAAGTGTATCAATTCCTTTTTTTCTTCTTTTTTCGTTAATTAACCTAAATACTGTTTGATTTAGAAATTCACTGTCCAACGATAGAATTGATAATTTTTCGTTTTTAGCCTTTGTGTAATCGCTTGATTGTTTTAATAATCCAGTTGTTAAAACAAAACAAATAATAAGAGTTTTAATCATTTTTTACTTTTTCAAAAGTGACTTTATTACTAATACCCCAAGAGCCACTATATAATTGTCCATTAATTATTGTACTGATAGTATAGGCTCCTTTTTCCTTAGGTATTTGTTTTGGGTTTGCCCAAAAACTGTAATGTTTGGTTAAATTACTAATCAAAACTTTTTGTGGATGAAACCGTTTTCCATGGATATAGAAAATTGGTTTTTTTACAGCTCCATCATTAATCAATAATGGAATCGCTAACTGATAAAGACCTGGTTTGAAAATAGTTAATTGTTGATTGTTATTTACTTCTGTTTGTGATTGAACTATTTTGTACTTAGTATTCAGCTTTAATAAGCGATAGGTTTCTAGTTTAACTTCAAAATCTTCATATCTATTTAGATAAGTTGTATCCATTTTAAGCCATTTATCCTTTCTGCGAAGCAACGCTTTTTTGTATTTACGGTATTTTACTTTGTGCCAGCGTTGAATTTTATGTGCTTTGTAAACCGATAAAAAAGGAAGTGCTTGTACCGAAAAGGTATCGCGACCTTGAATAAATTGAATTAAATAATTGTCCTCATTAGGATTAGGAAAAACACGAATATCTTTTATATCAAGCACATATCCTTTTAGTGTGCTGTATTTCTTTAGCTTCTCAGCCTTAGCTTCATCTGATAAAAAATATAATTTTTTCAAGTCTCTTTCTATACTATCCCCCACATATCTCCATTTTATTCCCTTGTAATTTTTTAATTCGGGATACCCTTTAATTTTGTCGCCAAATGGATTTAGTAATTGCTCTCGGTATCCATATTCTGGCGTTATTTCAAAATTGAGCCGCAATTTATTCTTCTTTTTTCTCCGCTGGATTTTAATAAAGACCTTTGAGACTTTTAATTGGTAATCCATTCTTGGGATATCTGGATAATATCCACATTCCGACTCTACAATTGTGGGTTGAGTGTTTGAGCAAATATCATTTTTGTGATTAAGTCGTTCCCATTTATGTTTGTAGTTATGGAAGTAATACTTATTTAAAATATATCTTTTTTTGAATTTTGGTTCGATAATAATAGGTTTGTCGGATTTTATATAAACTTCAACACTATCTTGAAATGCATGTAATTCGATAGCATATTTCACATCAGAAACCTGGTTAGTAGGTAAAAAGGTAGGATATTTCGTTTTGGCAAAATCAGCCGGTTTTATAATTTCTTTAATTTCTAATCGCACATCGTCTTTAACGGTGAGGTTCCCCGTTTTAATAAATGCTTCAGGCTGAATTTCAATTTTAGTTCCTGATGGCAACGTGAAAATATCTCCGACTTCAGTGTATATCATTCGTTTTACGTTACTATTTGGTTGAATGTATCGCCAGTTTTTAAGTTCCTCCTCTTCGTATAAAATGGTATTATATGTTAATCCAATGATCGTTTTTGGTTTTTTCCAAGTAATTTTATTTTTCGGGATTTTATTTCCAACAAGGTTTAAAAGTCTGAGTTTTGGGAAGGATTTAGGTTGAATAGGTATATAAGTGATTCCACAATCATTAATGAAAATCTGTTCGAGATATTTAGAGTCGCCAATTTTCCAGTTAGATTGCCCAAAAACACAATTGTTAATATAAAGCGACTTTAATTTTTTTGCTTTTCCAATATGATTAAATATAGCAGATGGATTTGAAAATCTACAATTTCTAAAATGTAAGGCATTCCCTCTAAACTTTGAAAATGAGCTTGAAAGCTTTTCAAAACATGCATTATCAATGATTAAAGTTTGTATACTTTTAAGTTTAGAGATGTTGTAAGGAATCGTGTTTAGGTCTTGATGGCCAATTTTTAATTCTTTGATCGTTTTTTGTGCGCCTTTAATTGATTCAATAAATTCAGATATTTTTAAATTTTTACATGCTCTCAAATCTATTTTAGTCAACTGATTTAAGGCATTAAAACTTTCCGGTAAAGTACTGACAGCGCTATTAATTAGAATGATTTCTTTTAAAAAGAACAGTTTGTCTATTTCAGAGGGAATACTTTTTATTCCCGATAGGTTTAGAGATCGGAGGTTTTTCAACAAGGCTAAACTGTAATAGTTATATTTATTTTCACCTGCTGGATTGTAGCTAATATCTAGATTTGTTAAGGAATTCATGAACACAATTGAACTTGGGAGCGTGTCAATACAATTGTGTGAAATATCAAATTTCTCAAGGTGTAAATATTCAAAAATAGGAGGGAGGTACTTGATGTGATTATCTGATATTTCAACTTCAACAAGACTAGGAAGCCTACGTATTGATACAGGTAAGTAAAGCATGTTGCAATGATTAGCCGATATCTTTTTAAGATTAGGAAAAGCGCTAATGATTGAGAAGGCTTGTTTAATGTTTAATCGACGGTTTCCATTTATATTAATTTCCTCCAAGTTTTCTAACTCTGTTAACCATGTTGGAAGAAACGTAATCTGGTTATTTTTAATCCAGAGCTTTTTGATTTTTTTACAAGAGCGAACAGAAAAAGGAATATCAACCAGCCGTTCGTTTGATAAGTTTAAAAATTCAATCCTATTGGCGTTTTTTTCAATATCCTGTAGGTGGTATTCTTTCTGTGTAAAACCAAAGAAATATGAGCAGGATAATAAGAAGATTATACATAAACGCATCACCTTGCAAAATAATAAGTGTATCGAAGCATATTTCGATTATGTCCAAGAGCTATTCCATAATCGAATGTTAACTTCTTAATAAAGCTTACCTTTAAACTATGGCTGGAGTATATATTCACATACCTTTTTGTAAACAAGCGTGTCACTATTGTAATTTTCATTTTTCAACAACATTTGAGAANTATAGAAGTGAACTAGTTGCGACTCTAGCGCAAGAAATGAAATTGAAAAGTGAGCTTTTTATAGGAAAAGAAGTTGAGACTATTTACTTTGGAGGAGGAACGCCTTCGTTATTGATAGAGGAAGAGTTTAGGATAATATTTAACGGTTTGAAAGAATCGTTTAATATTGGTAAAGTTGTAGAGGTTACAATAGAAGCAAACCCTGATGATGTTACGGTAGAGAATTTAGCGATTTGGCAGTCTTATGGAATTAACAGGATTAGTTTAGGTGTTCAATCTTTTTTCGAAGATGATTTAAAACAAATGAATAGAAGTCATTCTTCTGAACAAGCGCACAATGCAATTAAACGAATTAAGGAAAGTGGAATCGATAATTATTCAGTTGATTTTATGTTCGCGCTTCCTTTGTTATCCAATGAACAATTGGAGAAAAACCTTCAATTAGCGATAGATTATAAAGTCCCTCATATTTCTTGCTATAATCTTACTATCAAAGAGCAAACAGCTTTGATGACTTTAATTAAAAAAGGGAAAATTGAAGATTTGAGTGAGGAGAAATCAATTCAGCAATTTAAAATTGTAATGAATCGATTGGGCTCGAATCGTTATCATCAATATGAAATTTCTAATTATGCTTTAGAGGGATATCAAAGTAAGCACAACTCGTCTTATTGGTATCAAAAACCTTATTTAGGAATAGGGCCTGCGGCACATAGTTTTTACAATAGTAAAAGAGCCTTTAATATTTCTAACAATAGTGAATACATAAAATTAGTAGGTGAAGGAAAAGATTATTTTGAAGTTGAAGAATTGACTGAAAAAGAGTTTTTTAATGAGTTTATTATGACGCGGTTAAGGACTTCAAAGGGTCTTGATCGGCGCGACCTTGAAATTCTTTTCCCGAAATTTGTAGATGCATTTAAAGAAAAAACATCTAACTACTTGAGGGGAGGTCAACTCGCTTTCTTTGGAGATGAATATAGATTAACACCAGAAGGTAAATTAATGGCTGATTATATTGCGAGTGAATTTTTTGTAGTAGAATAAAATTAGATTGTTTTAAATATTTAGTTTTTTCTTAAAAATATAATACATTCCTAAGGCTGTAGCAACACCTAAAAATGCTCCTGAAATTAAATCCATCAGAAAATGAAGAGATAAGTATGTTCTCGATATTCCAATAAGACAAGCTAAAATCATTAGTGCTACCCCAATTTTCTTGTTTTTTATAATTAGAGCTAATCCAAATAATAAGCAAAAAGCAGTTGTAGTATGACCACTGGGAAAGCTTTTAACTGTATGTAAATCTAAGCCAGGCACCCATTTATATGTTTTAGATAATTTCAAATCGAGTACTCCAAATGGGCGCTCAATAAACCATAGGAAATGTTTGAATATCCCAGTGAGAAATGCAGAAACACCATAAATAATTCCAATGAAAATAAATTGTCTCCAACTTTTGATTAGTAAATATATAAGGAGTGGTATAGTGAACCACCCTTCGGCAATATGACTTAAAAACTGAAATATTGAGTTCCCAATTGGGTGGTAAAATGAATTGGTGAATTTTTGAATTTCTAGTTTTGGGAATACTAATATTATTATTGACCCTGCAAGGGCAAAAATTAAAAATACAATTAAAGGTCCTATGTTTTTCCTGAGTACATTCACTTTTTAAAAAATAAACCGTTAAATTATAGAATAAACATAAAGGTAAATTTTATATTTTTAATATATAACTCTTAATGAGAGGCTATGGGCATAGTTGTATATTNTATTGTGTTTTTGTTCCCCAACTACATTAAACTCCCCTTGATAGTATGCTCCCATTTTCATTCCCCACTTTGGAACTACATACCCTATTTCATAATTAGGATTAAATAATTTTAATACGGATCCATTATAGTTTTGAATTGGTCGATTCTCAGGTGTTTCTCCCGAAAACCGATCAAAACGGCTGTATAACATGTTAGAGTAAACCGGAATTTGAAAATTTACATCAATTCTTTTTTTTTTAGTTTGTAAGAACTTGAACTTGAAATCCCAATAGATGACTGGTTTTGCCACATGAAATTCTTATTGTCAATTTTAGGGAAAAAATTTAACTGAAATGAATTTTCAGTATAAACACCAAAGTAATGTTTTGATTTTTTGGTGCTGAAAGCCTTGAAGTTAATTTCGTAGGATATATCAATATTTGTAGCTGCTGAAATGTATGGAATAGCTAACTCTAATTCTCTATTAGAATTGGCTATTTGAAATTGAAACTTCTGTTTTGGTTGTTTGCCAAACTCATGGCTATATCCTCCATAAAAATATCTTCCAGAATGGAAATAAAAATCATGGGAGGGAAGGTTGTAAACTTTATATCCAGAACCTAATCTAATACTTTTCTCTCCAGCGAATAAAGCCGAAATAGAAAGGAACAAAATTCCTGTAAAAGCGATATTTTTTTTAATTTTTTTCAATTGGTTGAATGGTTACACCTACTTTAATTACGGGAGAATAAATGAATTGTTTCTGAATACAATAGGAGTTTATGAACAGATCAAAAAAGAATTCAACCCATTTTCTACTCTTTTTGAGAAAAAGCTAAAGATTTGTTGTTCGCTTTATGCTTTTTCTTAGAGTGAAATATACATCATTATGAAAGAGGATTGCATCCGGTTTTGTAATTAAAACCCCTTTTTTGGTGTTAGAAGTTGAAAAATCCGACATTCCTATTAAGTAGTTATCGTTAACCACAAATAATCTTTTAATCTATACTTTACGTGAAAAAAAATGTTGTTATCCATATATTATTTTACGTAAAGTATAGATTTATTTGTATTGTTTTAACATAAAAAAAGCCCGAATAAATCGAGCTTTTTTTAAATATATTGGTTTAATTACATCATACCTGGCATTCCTCCTGGCATTCCTCCACCCATTGGACTAGAAGCTTCTTCTGGTTCATCAGAAATAACACATTCAGTAGTTAATAATAAGCCTGAAATAGACGCTGAATTCTCTAAAGCTAAACGAGTAACTTTTACAGGATCGATAACACCGCTTTCTATTAAGTTTTCGTATTGACCGTTTCTAGCATTATAACCGAAATCACCTTTACCTTCCTTTACTTTATTCACAACAACAGATCCTTCACCNCCAGCATTAGAAACAATTGTTCTAAGTGGAGCTTCAATTGCAGTTCTTACGATGTTTACGCCGTGTTCTTGATCTTCGTTTTCAGTCTCAAGATTATCTAATGAATCTAAGGCTCTAACTAAAGCAGTACCTCCACCAGCAACGATTCCTTCTTCAACAGCAGCTCTTGTTGCATGTAATGCATCATCAACTCTGTCTTTCTTTTCCTTCATTTCTACTTCAGTAGCTGCTCCAACATAAATTACAGCAACTCCACCAGCTAATTTTGCTAATCTTTCTTGTAATTTTTCTTTGTCGTAGTCAGAAGAAGTAGATTCGATTTGAGCTTTAATTTGATTAACTCTAGCTTTAATTTGCTCAGAATCACCAGCTCCATTTACAATCGTAGTATTATCCTTATCGATAACCACTTTTTCAGCCTGCCCTAAGTGAATTACTTCAGCCGTTTCTAGTTGGTATCCTTGTTCTTCACTAATTAAAGTTCCGCCAGTTACGATAGCTATATCTTCCAACATTGCTTTTCTTCTGTCTCCAAATCCTGGAGCTTTAACAGCAGCTATTTTTAAAGAACCTCTAATTTTATTAACAACTAAAGCAGCTAATGCTTCGCCGTCGATATCTTCAGCAACAATTAATAATGGACGACCAGTTTGTTGAGATTTCTCTAAAATTGGTAAAACATCTTTAAGTGCAGAGATTTTTTTATCGTGAATTAAGATTAATGGATTTTCTAATTCAACCTCCATTTTATCTGCATTCGTAACGAAATATGGAGATAAGTAACCTCTGTCGAATTGCATTCCTTCAACAGTTTTCAATTCATCTTCAGTTCCCTTTGCTTCTTCAACTGTAATAACACCTTCGTTACCAACAACTTTCATCGCTTCGGCAATTCTTTTTCCAATCTGAAGGTCATTGTTTGCAGAAATAGTAGCTACTTGTGTAATTTCTTCTGTTTTATCAATTGGTTGGGCTTGCTTTTTTAAGTCTTGCACAACTGCTTTAACAGCGGCGTCAATTCCTCTTTTTAAATCCATTGGATTTGTACCAGCTGCAACAGATTTAATACCTGCTCCATAAATAGCTTGCGCTAAAACAGTAGCAGTNGTTGTACCATCTCCAGCTGCATCAGCAGTTTTACTAGCAACTTCTTTTACCAGTTGAGCTCCCATGTTTTCAACAGGATCAGCTAAATCAATCTCTTTTGCTACAGTGACACCATCTTTAGTTACGGTTGGAGCACCGAATTTTTTATCAATAACAACATTTCTTCCTTTAGGTCCCAACGTTACTTTTACTGCGTTCGCTAATGAGTCAACACCTTTTTTGATTTTGTCTCTAGCTTCTACGTCAAATAATATAATTTTTGCCATTTTGGTTTTTTTTTTAATTAAACAATTGCGAAAATATCAGCTTCTCTCATTATAAGGTAATCAACACCTTCAAAAGCTAATTCAGTTCCGGAGTACTTTCCGTAAATAACAGTATCACCAACTTCTAAAGTTAATGGTTCTTCTTTAGTTCCTTTACCAACTGCTACAACTTCACCTCTTTGTGGCTTTTCTTTAGCTGTATCAGGAATGATAATTCCCGAAGCTGTTTTTTCTACTGCTGGAGCGGGCTTTACTAAAACTCTATCTCCTATTGGTTTAACGTTTACTGACATTGATAAATATTTATAAGGTTAAATATATTGATTTCTTCTTCTGCCTTAGCACTTTGCGTGCCATTCGAATTATGGTGTGAAAATACGCTTTTTATGTGTCATTATAACAGAATACAGATGACCAAAAACAAAAATTGTCAGCACTGATGACAGGCTGACAATTTCAAATATTATTGTGTGAGGTTATTCTCCTTCTCCTTCTTCACTATCTGTAACTTGTTCGACTTGCGTTGGCGTATCTCCTAAGTCTTTATCAGATCCACCAGAGATGGATTTTGTTGAAATAATACAAAGAATAGCTAAAGCACCAATTAAGTACCATGTTACTTTTTCTATAATTTCTGTTGTTTTTTTAGCACCAAAAGATTGATTTTGTGATGCTAGATTGGCATCTAAACCACCCCCTTTACTATTCTGAATGATTACTACTAAAATTAGTAGTACCGCAATTATTATAATTAAAACACTTAATAAAGCCATATTCTATATATTATTCTCCCCCTAAATTTCTAATAAGGGATGCAAAGTAACTCTTTTTTTCTGGGAATCTCAAAATTAACTGCTCATAAATACTTTTTGCTTTCGATATATTTCCTTGATCGGCATATACTTTAGCTAAAGTTTCGGTCACAATATTCTCATTATCTATCAAACTTTTTTTAGCCATATTCTCTGGAGAGTAGAATTCTTTTTTTGGCTTTATCTTAGGTTGGTTCGTAATGAACTCATTAATTAAACTTTCGGCACGCTTTTTAAAAGCGAGTCTTTCGGCTTGTTTTGGACTGACTTCAGGCTTAACTTCTGTTGCCGATACACTTATCCATTCTAGAAATGATTTTGGATCGTTATTTTCTTCTTTTTGAGCTTGACGCTCTTCTAATTTAATTTCAGCAGATGCTTTATCTACCTCAAGTGATAAAGAAGCATTAACTGCCGATGAAATAATTTGATTTTCAAGTTCCGGAATAAAGGAAGTTGATGGTTGAATAGGTTCTTTTGGCGTTGAAATTAATTCTTCCTCTGGAAGCGGTTTTTTTTCTGGCTCTTTAGTAATTCCGTCTTCTGATTTTCGGGTTTCACTATCTTCTATTTCAATTTCAGGTTTGATGTCCTTCGTTTCTGGCAAAACTTCAGCTGTTGCTTTTACCTGTAATGACTCTTCTTCTTTAATATCGGTAACTTTTTCGATTATCTCATGAGAAGTGTGTAAGTGTTCATCTGTATCTGAAATTATTAACGATTCAGGTTCTTTTTGTTTAACCTTTACTATTGTTTCATTTACGATGTAATATTCCTTAGTATCTGGTTTATTTATTAGTTGGCGTAAAACTCTGCGGTCAGAAATATATCCAGCTGTTTTTTTAAGTTCTTCTTCGAAATGAATATCTGTGTCGTTTAATAACGCGGAAAGGTATAGTAATCGAATATTTGCAGAATAAGGGAAGTCATCTACAAGATTTTTGAGTTCTTTCTTGTATTTAGGATCAACATTACCAGGATCCAAGATTAGTGTATTGAAAAGNGTTTTATTCATTTACCAATCAACTAATACCTGATTATAAACTAAAGCTACGAGTTTCTCTGAAATTGATTCAACAAGATCTTCTTCTTTACTGTTGAAGTCTTCTGTTGATTCAAAATCATCGTAACTAGTAAAAGTCTTGTCGAAATCTTGTTCGCTACTTACGCTGTTTGCGTACGTGACTTTAAAGCTAATTGTCAATCTGTTTAAAGCAACAGTTTCACTACCAGTACCTTGCACAGGAGTGATCGTGTATTTGGTAATCATACCTATAAAATGTGCATCACCAATACCGTCTGTGTATTTTAAATTTGATTCATTAGTGAATCTCTTTTGCATTGCGTCTTGAAGAGAAATGGAAAGGTTTGGATTCACAATTGAGGCTGAGTTTGAAAAACTTTCGATGCTGAACGTTTCACCTGGGATTTCTCCACCCCGAAATGAATAACTTGGAATTCCAGCACAAGCTGAAACAAGTAAGACAACAAGTATGATTAAAAAATTACGCATTTTATTGTATATCGTATTCTTTGATTTTTCGATAAAGGGTACGCTCTGATATTCCTAATTCTTGAGCTGCATTTTTTCTTCTACCTCTATGTTTTTCAAGTGCTTTTATAATAAATTCTTTCTCTCTTTCCGCTAAAGATAAGCTTTCCTCTATAACTTCATGGCTGTCTTGGAACTCATCAGCTTGACGGGGGGGTGGGTAAGTATTGGCAATAGGAACGGGGAAATTACTAAAATCTTGTTCTGCTTTAGAGTCACTTGGTAATTGTAATGGAGTAAATGGTTTCTCACCATCAACGGTCCCTTGATTTCTTATTAACCCAGCAACTACTTGCTTTAAATCACCAAGCTCTTTTTTCATGTCCACCAGCGCTTTGTAAAAAAACTCACGTTCTTTCTTTAAATCGCTTTTTTGAGCATCTGTAAAACCTTCATTTTCATTACTTGCTCCTAAAACAACCGGTAAATTAGAGGATGCAGCTCCTGGTAAGTATTTAAGCAGTTGGTTTTTGGAAACCAATCTACTTTCTTCAATCACAGAAATTTGCTCAGCAATATTTTTTAATTGACGAATATTTCCTGGCCATCTATAATTTTCTAGGATACTTTTTGCCTCGTCATCTAATCGTAAAGGAGGCATTCTGTATTTTTCTGCTAAATCAACCGAGAACTTTCTAAATAATAAATAGATGTCTTCTTTTCTTTCACGAAGAGAAGGTATTTTAACAGGGATAGTATTTAACCTGTAGTACAAATCTTCTCTAAATTTTCCGGATTTAATTGCTTTCGGAATATCTAAGTTGGTTGCTGCTACAATTCGAACGTTTGTTTTTTGAATTTTGGATGAACCTACTTTGATAAATTCACCAGCTTCAAGCACTCTTAATAATCGAACTTGTGTATTTAATGGTAATTCTCCAACTTCATCTAAAAAAATGGTTCCTCCATTGGCAACATCAAAATAACCTTTACGATTATCAACAGCGCCAGTAAAAGCGCCTTTTTCATGGCCAAAAAGTTCCGAGTCAATAGTTCCGTCGGGAATTGCACCACAGTTAATGGCTATGTATTCGTTGTGTTTACGATTACTTTGAGAGTGTATTATTTTTGAGAAAGCTTCCTTTCCAGATCCACTTTCTCCAGTTACTAAAACAGAGAGATCGGTAGGAGCAACTTGCATTGCGATATCAATAGCGTCATTTANTAACTGCGAGTTACCAATAATACCAAAACGTTGTTTTATTCCAGTTAGCGTTGCGCTCATTTAGATTAATAATTTACTTTTTCTATCGCTGTTCCTAATAAAGTAGCAGAGGTAGAGCTTTCAACCTTTACATTAACGTAGTCTCCAATTTTATAATCTTCTTTTGGAAAAATGATCATTTTATTTTGACTCGTTTTTCCTCTTAATTCGTTTTCACTTCTTTTAGAAACACCTTCAATCAAAACTTCGAATGTTTGACCGATNGTAGCAGCGTGTTGTTCTTTATTAACTTGAGTTTGAATTTCAATTATTTCAGAAAGTCTTTTTTTCTTGATTACTTCAGGAACATCATCTTCAAATTTCTTTTGAGCTAAAGTACCTGGTCTTTCACTGTAGAAAAACATATAAGCTAAATCATATCTTACAGTTTTCATTAAATCAACAGTATCGGCGTGTTCTTTATCAGTCTCAGAACAAAAACCTGTAATGATATCTGTAGAAATAGCGCAATTAGGAATTACTTCTCTAATTCTACTCACTTTATCGTTATACCANTCACGGGTATAAGTACGATTCATTTTCTCTAAAATCCGAGTGTTTCCACTTTGAGCAGGAAGATGAATATAATTACAGATATTTTTATAATCTCTAATGGCAAATAATACATCATCTGTAATGTCTTTAGGATGTGAAGTACTAAATCGAACTCTTAGGTCGGTGGCAACTTTTCCAACCATCACTAAAAGCTTCGCAAAGTCAATTACTTCATTTCTTGGAGCTTCTTTTAAAGCCCTACCTCTTAAATTTTTATTTTCTGACCAACGGTATGAATCAACATTTTGACCAAGCAACATTACTTCTTTATAGCCTTTACTATAAAGATCTTTACACTCATTCAAAATTGAATTCGCATCTCTTGATCGTTCTCTCCCGCGTGTAAATGGAACAACACAAAAAGTACACATATTATCACATCCTCTCATGATGGATACAAAAGCTGCGATTCCGTTAGAGTTGATTCGAACGGGTTCGATATCGTCATATGTTTCTTCACGAGAAAGTAAAACATTCACGGCTTTTTGTCCGTCTTCAATATCATCAATTAATTCAGGGAGTTTTCGGTAAGAATCAGGTCCGGCAACTAAATCAACTAATTTTTCTTCTTGGAATAATTGACTTTTTAATCTTTCGGCCATGCATCCTAAAATACCGATTTTGACATTTTTCTTTTTCTTGTTATTATGTTTGATGGAGTTCAAACGCTTTCTAACAGTTTCTTCTGCTTTGTCTCTAATGGAGCAAGTATTTAAGAAAACTAAATCAGCATCTTCCATATTAGAAGTAGTTGTATAGCCTTCTTTACCTAATACAGAGGCAACAATTTCACTATCAGAGAAATTCATTTGACACCCATAACTTTCGATGTAAAGTTTCTTTCCTACTTTAGTTCCATCGTCTGCATTAAAGTGTAAAACTTCACCTTGACGACTTTCCTCCAATAAATCTTTTTTGTCTCCCATAATTGAAAAATGATTTGTAAAGGTACATTTTAATCGAACAAAGGACAATATGTCATATCGTTAAAAATCATTAACCTTTGAGTTCATAAAAACGGATTAATTCATTGAGATTTAAAATGAATTTGGATTTTGTGAAATGAAATCCGTTATTTTGCAGATTAAAGGAAAGTAATTTTCTGCGGAAAATAGATATTGTTCTTATTAATATAGATATATAAGTATGGCGAAGAATTTGGTAATTGTAGAGTCACCAGCGAAAGCTAAAACGATAGAAAAGTATTTGGGTAAAGATTACACAGTACGTTCTAGTGTTGGGCATATTAGAGATTTGGTGAAAAAGGGATTGGGAGTTGATACAGAAAACGACTTTGAACCGAATTACGAAATATCTCCGGATAAAAAAACAATAGTTAAAGAACTTAAAGCCTTAGCGAAAAAAGCTGAGATTGTATGGTTAGCGACTGATGAGGATCGCGAAGGAGAAGCTATTTCATGGCATCTACTGGAAGCACTAGATTTGGATGAGTCAAAAACACGAAGAGTTGTTTATAACGAGATTACTGAAGACGCAATTTTAAAAGCGATTAACAATCCGAGAACAATCGACTTTAACTTAGTAAATGCTCAACAAGCAAGAAGAGTTTTAGATCGTTTAGTTGGGTTTGAGCTTTCGCCAGTTTTATGGAGAAAAGTAAAGCCAAGTTTATCTGCTGGAAGAGTTCAATCTGTAGCAGTACGATTAATTGTCGAGCGTGAAAGAGAGATTGAAGGATTTACTCCTGTGAATTCATTCAGAGTAGTTGCTCATTTTGATTTGGATGGCAAATCCGTATTTCAGGCAACATTAACGAAGAACTTAAAATCGGAATCGGAAGCGCAAGCATTCTTGGAAGAAAGTTCTAAGTCTTTATTTAAAGTTGAGAAACTTGAAAAGAGACCTGGAAAGAAAAGTCCAGTTGCTCCATTTACAACCAGTACACTGCAACAGGAAGCGAGTAGGAAACTAGGTTATTCAGTTGGTCAAACAATGTCTATTGCACAAAGATTATATGAAGCCGGTTTGATTACTTATATGAGAACGGATTCTACAAACTTATCTGAGTTTGCGAAGGAAGGGATTAAAAATGAAATAATCAGTTCTTATGGGGTAGAGTACCACAAAGGGCGAGATTATAGGACTAAAAATAAAGACGCACAAGAAGCGCATGAGGCCATTCGTCCTACTACTTTTGATAAACATGAAATTGATGGGGAAAATCAAAACAAGCGTTTATATGAATTGATTTGGAAACGCGCTGTTTCTTCTCAAATGGCTGAAGCTCAATTGGAAAGAACTACAGTTACAATTGATGTGTCTGAATCAAGTTTAAATTTAGTTGCAAAAGGTGAGGTTTTAAAGTTTGACGGTTTTTTAAAGCTTTATATTGAGTCGACTGACGATGAAAATGAAGAAGAAGATGGAATGCTTCCTGATTTATCAGAAGGGCAAGACCTGAACTTGACAAACATGAATGCAAGAGAGCGATTTACACATCATCCAGCGCGTTTTACTGAAGCAAGTTTAGTAAAAGCAATGGAAGAAAGAGGAATCGGTCGCCCGTCTACTTACGCTCCAACAATTTCAACTATTCAAAAGAGAACTTATATTTCTAAAGAAGAAAGGGAAGGGAGAGAAAGAGCATATAAACTAATCACTTTAGAAAACAGCTCTATTAATGCGTTTGATAAGACTGAAATTACTGGTGCTGAGAAAAATAAATTATTCCCGACGGATATTGGGATATTAGTTAATGATTTCTTAGTTGAGAATTTCGGTAAAATCATCGATTTTAACTTTACTGCAAATGTTGAGCAACAATTTGATGAAATTGCTCAAGGTGGAAAAGAATGGAAAGCGATGATTAGTAGTTTTTATAAGCCATTCCATGAAAATGTGGAAGATACTTTAGAGAACTCAGCTAGGATTACAGGAGAAAGATTATTGGGAATAGATCCAAAATCGGGTAAGAATATATATGTAAGAATGGGGCGTTTTGGGGCAATGGCTCAAATTGGAGAAACGCCTAAAACGGATGACGATGAAAAACCAAAATATTCTGGTTTAAGAAAAGGTCAATCTTTAAANTTAATTACGTTCGAAGAAGCGTTAGAGTTATTTAAACTNCCGAGGACATTAGGTGAATTAGACGAGAAACCTGTTAAGGCAGCTGTTGGTCGTTTTGGTCCTTATATTCAAAATGGTTCTTTATTCGCTAGTATTCCTAAAGATGAAGATCCTCTTACAATTAATTTTGAGAGAGCTCTCGAACTAATTGCTGATAAAAAGCAGGCTGATATTGATAAGTTTATTAACTCTTTCGACCATGAAGATGGTGAAATTCAGTTGTTAAACGGAAGATGGGGCCCTTTCATAAAGCAAAACAAAGTGAATTATAAAATTCCAAAAGATGTTGAAGCGAAAGATTTAACATTAGAGGAAGTTATAAAGTTGATGAAAGTAGCACCGAAGAAAAAAGGTGCAGCTAAAAAGAAGGCCCCTGCAAAAAAAGCTCCTGCCAAGAAAAAACCAGTAGCTAAAAAAACTAGTACTAAAGCAAAGACTAAGAAATAATGAGTTTAGGTATTTACTTAAATCCGTTAGACGAACCTCTTTCTGTTTCCAAAAATTGGAAACGGAATACTGTCGGAGAAACAATCACGCACTACAATGATGAGGTGAAATTGTTTGAATATGATATTGCAATTATCGGTGTAATGGAACAACGTGGGAATGTTGGGAACGATGGTTGTGGGTCTGCTCCAGATAGAATACGAGAGAAGCTTTACGAGTTATATAATCGCTTTGATAACAAAGCGAATATTATAGATTTAGGTAACGTATTGGCTGGTAATACTTATAAGGATACTTATTTTGCGCTCACAGCCGTTATCACGGAGTTAGTGAAAAAAGAGGTTATTCCTGTTGTTATCGGTGGTAGTCATGATTTGACTTATGCTAATTATCAAGCTTACGAAAACCTTGAACAGGTTGTCAACTTAGTAAATATAGATCGATCAATCGATTTAGGATTAATTGAAGAAGAAATCACAGAAGAAAACTTCATTAATCATATTATAATGCATCAGCCTAATTATCTGTTTAATTTCAGTTCGGTTGGCTATCAAAGTTATTTCGTAGATAAAGATATTGAAGCTATTGTGGAGCGCATGCATTTCGATGCTTATCGACTGGGAGCTGTGCGTGCTGATATTGAGGAAATGGAACCGATTGTAAGAAACGCTGACATTTTGAGTTTTGATGTAAATGCGATCAAAGGTTCTGATTTTTCTGGATATGCTAAATCTAATCCAAACGGATTTTTGAGTGATGAGATTTGTAGGATATCTCGCTACGCAGGCTTATCTGATAAACTTTCTTCATTCGGGTTGTATAATTACAATCCCGTTCATGATTCTACAGGAAACGGAGCGATGTTATTAGCGCAAATGATTTGGTATTTTGTTGAAGGATTTAAAGAGCGAAAGGGAGATTACCCCGTTGCAAGTAAATCTAAATACAAAAAATACCATGTTGCGATGGAGACTGAAGAACATGAACTTATATTTTATAAAAGTGATTTTAGTGGAAGATGGTGGATGGAAGTTCCATTTCCATCGGATCTAAAAAGTAAGTTTATTCGCCATCAAATGGTTCCATGTAGTTATGGTGATTACGAATTAGCATTAAGCGGTGAGGTGCCAGATAGATGGTTCCAAACTTTTGAGAAATTAATATAAGTTTTATTCAATATTCCTTCCATGCAAGAAATTAAGGATACGTTAATCTCAGATGATCTTTATGAACGAAAGTTCGTATGCGATTTAAGTGCCTGCAAAGGGGCTTGTTGTGTAGACGGAGATAGCGGTGCGCCTTTAAATGAAGATGAATGTGCAATTCTTGATGATATTTACGATGAGGTAAAACCTTACATGCGTGAAGAAGGAATTGCAGAGGTTGAAAAAAACGGAACTTATGTAGTGGATGTTGATGGTGATTTAGTTACTCCATTGGTGAATAATAAAGAATGTGCTTATGTATATTTCGCTGAAGATGGAGGAACAAGATGCTCAATTGAAGCAGCACATAAAGACGGGAAGGTTGACTGGAAGAAGCCAATTTCATGTGAGTTGTTTCCTGTTAGAATAAAAGAATACGATAGCTTCACAGCTGTTAACGTCCAGTTCTTGGATATTTGTAGTTGTGCTTGTGATCTCGGGAAAAAGTTAGAAATTCCAGTTTATAAATTCTTAAAAACTCCTCTTACTAAACGATTTGGTGAAGACTGGTACGCTCAGATGGAGAAAATTGGAAAGGGAAATGACTAATTGATTTTAAATCGTTGGAAACAGAAACTTCTAGAGATTCTGTCTTATAAATATCAATCTGAATGTAGATGCAGTTTACAAAAGATTAAAAGGAAAAAATACTGATTTCTTGTCAAACTTTGGAGTTAAAAACCAATGTTGGCAATAATTCATTTTTTTATTGTTACAAAGCTCTTTTTTCTCGCGAGGCAGAAATTAAGTCTGAGATTACTTGTCTCTTTCAAATTGAATTTTTAAAAAATATGCGAGAGGCCTCAATTCCTGACTATTTTTTTAGAAACATTCAGTTTTCTATCCAAGTTGTATTAGTTATTAATAGGCTTTGGGATTATGTCTTTTTTTTAAATCCAGACTTGAGCGCAAAAATATAAAAACTCTACTTAAGGTTTAATGTATTTCCTTTATGTTTAGATTTAATAAATCAAAATTATTATCTGTTTTAAAGTTGCATTTTAAACATTTTTTTT
>JGI24539J26755_10000172_pt1 | contig 29461 bp, 36 predicted proteins | sample NorSeaMetagenome_2_FD_26755 | JGI IMG/M metagenome (IMG submission 26755) | reverse complement strand
TACATCGATCAAGGATGAAGTAGCTCTGCTCCGCGAAAAATTCCATCCTACTTCACCTCCAACAGTTCCTGCCTTGCTCGCTTTATTTAACGCCTCCTCTTCCGCTTTTTGAGTTGCAAGTAAAGCCTCAATAGATTGTGGGTCACTATAATCAACCGATGCGGCCACAGCATCATTATAAAACCCCAGTTCATCCGCATCTAATGTAAATGCAAGTCCTATTCCATATCTACCTGAGATTGAGAAACCAATATTGGTGGTAGTTCCAAGTGGTGATTTGCCAGTAAAGTGATCATAGTTTCCCTCTCCACTCATCAGCTTTCGAATGTCCTTATTGTCCATAGATGATTCTCTAGAGACATTGACCAGATCTAATGATCTATCACCTTGTGTACTGTCAATGAAAATCTCTCCCGGCAATTGATAATAGTCCATCTTATGAACAGTAAAGGATTGGCCATTTCTCACCTCTGTTATCGTTGACAGCAAATTTTTATAAAACGCACCTTCTGTATAATAGAACTTATAGTGTTTTATCTCAGTTCCGTCGTACTTGACTATCAATTTGTCAAGGGTCTCTATGTCTGCTTGAGGAAATCCAAGCCTGTTCGAAATACTTCCATCAACACGATAATTGGCATGAGTCCAATTTTTCAATTCAAATTCTAAACTATACTTCCCAGTATCATAACCGTGTCCCGTGTAAGTTATTTTTTTGAGAATCAACGCAGAAGATCCATCTACGACATCAATTCCTGTTGTTGAATATGACCTACTTGTATACTCATAAGTCATATAATTGCCCCATTTGTCTATGACCTTCTTTAACTTCCATTCGACTGCATGGCCCTGCGTATTTTTCAATACTGACCCTGCATCTTGCGAACTTCCATCCACTGTTCCATAGTATTGCTTGTTCCCATCTGAATCTGTAATAACCCAGAAGTAGCCTGATGTCCCATTACCTTTTCGCTCAATTGTCTTATATGCCCTTGTGTTTTGCTCAAAGAATCGTACTGTCCCTGTTGAGCGAGCATACTGAGGTGCGCCAGTGTTTTCATCGTATTCAGTAAAAGTTCTATGCGGCAAATAGTTACCAGGATAAACCAAATGGTTCCCTCCATATGAGTATAATTCTGTTTCATAGTTAGGGTCAAACCTAGGCACCCCCCATCGGGTATCAATAGATATCGATGGAGCAGTAAGATTCCATCCATATCCCACCCAAGAAGAGCCACCTTCGTTTGAGTATGTCAATGTTAAAGAAGGCTGCATACCGTTTCTACCTGCCGGAATTTCTAATGGATAAGAAATATTCGCAGCGCCTGAAGCGTTCGCCGTTGGTGGCTGCATTAGGTTCATCCCCGCAGCCGGATTGGCAGCATCCAACCCAGAAATACTAGTAGGCACAAAACCAGATGCTTGAGGCATTTCAGGGTTTTGCAGAACACCGACTACGTAATCCGTTTCTCCAACACTAGGAGCCGTCATGGACTGTGTTGCTTCATCAAAACGGCATCCTGGTACGATTGCCCATTGATTCATTTGACGATCGTAGAAATACAAGCGCACTTCATCTAATCCCGTTCCTGCAGGAAGTCGATCTTTATCTATTTGTACCGTGATGAAAGCCGCCGCTGCCCCTGGCCCAAATGCAGAAGGACCCGATGACAGCAATCGATAGCCGTCCGCTCCCATGGTCACGTTGAACTTATCAGTTCCAAATGAGGGCATATCATCTGCATCAAGGGCCGCTACCGAAAAATGCAAAGGTCCACTTAGATTGAAGAATCCTCTACGATCCAGTTGAAGGGGCTTGAAGGAAGTCATTTCCGGAGCTTGTCCCTCGAATTTGGACACAGGAGTAATCCGCACATTCTGAACCTTCGCCCCAGCATTTAACCTTGAAGGGAGTGTAAAGTGAATCTTATTCTCACCAGCTTTAACATCATCACTCAATATACGCTCATGAGCAGTAGACCAGCTTTGTGAAGCTTCTAAACGGCCTTCGCGGTACGTTGATCCGTAATTCACACTTTTCGGAATTGATGCTCCCGAAGCAATTCCGTACACCTCATACGAAAGGATGTAATCTTCCTCTAACTTCTCTTGAATTCGTAAAGTAAACACATCATCTGAAGGGTTATTGGTCGGATCATTCTTACTTACCCCAATCAGAGCTATGCCTTCGGCGTACACAGAGTAATTAGAAACTGGAACCTCAGGAGCCGATTCTGCATCCAAAAACATAGGATACGTGAATTCTTCTACAGGCTCTTCATTAATCTTCACGGTTCCGGTCATCAACACTCCTTCCGTTTCCAAAGAGATTGGTGACAATCGATTTTGGATGGTCCCTGAAAGCGCCAAAACATCGGGTGCCACCATCGAAAATGCCATTAACAAAGCGAACGAAGGTGTTCTGAATCTATCTAAGCGCACCTTTTGGGCGTGAATGGCAGTGAGAAGTGTTTGGATACTTTTCATAACTTAAGTGGTGTAAGCGGTTTATTGGATGATGATCTGTGTTGAAAGGGTACCGTTCTCAAGTTCACACTGAACAGTATACGTGCCTGAAACAAGAAACCTGTAGCTCCAATTAGGGTCAGACGATTCTTTCTGAGCAATTAATCGACCGTCCCCTGAATAAATTGAATAACGAACAAGCTTTTCGTCTCCTTTTAATTCGAAGTTAACTTCACTGCCTGCTTTGGCAGGATTTGGATATACATTTAACACGTTGTTAGTGGCAAATCGATTACCCTTCACATTTTCTTTTACCGACCAAGTAGAATTGCTCGTGCAGGCACACTCCTTACCGAGTTCAAAACCACTGAGTGCAAGCAGCCCGTTCGCGTTGGACAAATGCAACTCATAACTACCTTTCGATAGTCCGCTGACTTCAAAACTTGAAGACGAAATTGATTGAACTTGCTCCACCCCCTTAACATTTCTAATAATCAATTGAGCGGGTAACAAATCGCCAGACATATACGCATGCACGGATCCTCCATTGGCATTACCACAAGTGATTTTATCCACTGTTTTGAAAATCACTTGAGAACTGCACACCACACCAGAATCCACCATGGCGATGTAATAGTTTTCTTCATTTTCAATCGAGTCTAACGGAATGTTGAAACGGTAAGAACCGCCCACTTGTGAAACGCGTAGGTATTCGACATAGGTACCGTCACTACTGAGCACGACCATAGGATTCATAACACCAGAGCTCACCAAGTTTCCGTCAAGTTGCACCGCGAATTGGGTATTGACATTTCCCCAATCGGTCAACCTGAATTTCCAGCCTTCCCAAATCACGGGACTACCCGTATATGACTCGCATGGTGTTTGTGTGCCCCAGTTTCTTTTAAATCGCAACGAAAACACAGCCTTTGACCCAGGTGCCAAGGGAACCCTGGCTTGATGTCCCAAATAGGTCAGCGAGTCCACGGCAATTAGTAGCTTATTGCTATCGTTGGTAGCCGTTTGTACTTGATACCAGCGTGAGATAGTGTCGTGGCCCAGACCTAGTATTTGCTGGTTGAAGTACTTATCCGTCTGGCTATCCCAAATACTATCCCCCTTTGATGCTAGATAGTCTTTCCATAGTCCCGTGGCATTAATGGTTACGTTTAAGGAATACTTCAACCCCAAATAGGACTCTACACGCCTACGATCAAATTCCGTGAGGATTCTATCGAAATACAAAGCTTCGGCAACATCAAACAATGAACTGTCCCCTTTTTTAGTAAGTAGATTCTGGTGCACTTTATGCGCTCTACTGCCTCCGTAATGTGCTTGCAATAAAATGGGTCGGCCTTTAGTATAGGTGTAGCTGTACCATGAGCTACCCACTTGTATGCCGTAGTCGTTAATGATTACATCGCCGAATCGCGCAAACTCGGCTCCGTTCGAACTAGAAAATCTTGGGGTCACCACCCAAAACCACGTGCCGTCACTACTTTCTGTTTGATACTGTTCAAGTTCATTAAAAAAGTGTTCCGTAGAATCCACAAAGTGATTTCCAACGATACTCACCCCTTGAAACATAGCTTTGGGCTCTATCGTGTTTTCAAACCAAAAAGTCGGATTCGGAACACCAGCCGGGGACTGGGCATGGACTTGGCTTATAACTCCAAGTGATAGACTTAATGCATATAAGTATCTTAACATTGAAAACTTGAGCATAGCATACGGTTACTGGTTCTTCTGTGCGCAAGTTTGAAAGACTATTCGACTAAATCTTGATAATATTTACTCAAGTCATTCATTTCGTTTCCTCTGCTATAGACACTACATTTGAGCTTGACATGAGTTTACAATCGAAATTACAGGGAGATAAAACACACCTAAAGGAATTCTCACAGGGTCTTTTTACAGTCCTCTCTGAATTTCGCAGTGATAAAACAATATTCACTAAAACTTATTTATCATGAGTGAAACAAATCACATTATCAGTCTGCAAGAAGCTACTGCATTAACTCACGCGTATCAAAGCGCTCTTGAGTTTGCGGGTAAAACAGTTGCTTCTAAGATTTCGGCGAGTGCCTATCAAAGCCTTATTAGTCAACCTGGATGCGAAGGTGTACGTACCTACTTTGCATTAAAAGAAGGAATCCTCACGATTGTTGTCGTTGGAGTAGATGCTAATGATAACGATATGACTTCTGGTGTAATTCTAGATAGAGGATTAGATTGTCCTCAGGTATGTTCCCTTAATTCAGATTTGATGATCTAATTATGAAACAATTCTTTGCCTCCTTTGAATGCTTAACATTGTCACTCTTTTTTATTCGATTGACTTGGTATTATTTTAAAGGCGGCAAAGAGTTTTTAAAAAACTATTTATTAATTACCATAGTGTCTTTGTGGGCACTAAACTTCATTGCATACGTATACTTTAGTCATTACAAATTATTTTATCTCTATCATGCTTTCGCACCGATTACAATAACTGTATTCTTTTTCATTAGGAAGAAAGCACCAACCTACATGTTAATTGCTTTGTCTTTATTAATGGGCATCATTATTCTGAACTGTTCCAATATATTTCTATTCGTTAGTATATATTATTTGGCGTTAGGGATATTTCTGTATAAAAGTTTAATTGAAGTCAAACAAAAAGGAAGTGACATTCAAAAATCGCCTGTATACTTTTTCCTTGCTTTAAGCTTATTCGCTTCCTTCATTTCCTTGGTGTTAAAGGATACCAATACAAATTGGCACGAGTCAGTGTATTTATCATACTTAACGACTTTCTCTCTCTCCATTTATTCAACAACATACTTGCTAATACATGTTAAATTCAGGAGATTTTTTACTTTATAGACTGTTCTTCCTTATGACTCCGGCTTTTGGATTCTTGCTTATTTCGTTTTTAATAAGCCGGATACTTATATATAGGTACACGACGGCCTTGTCACGTCTTTATAAGATGAACTTCAACAGCCTTGAAAGTGAGCGAAAACGAATAGCCAATGATATGCATGACATCATGGGCAACAAAATGATTCATATTAATCAATCATTATTTGAACTTGGACAGGATCTCAATGAATCTTCCAAATCAAAACTCAATATTGTAAACTCAAATCTGTCACTCCTATCGAGTGAAGTCAAAAGGAGTATTGAGGCACTGTATCCACGCGACCTACTCCATGGTGACTTCAACACCTGTTTAAAGAACCTGGCTTACGACCTTAGCAACAATGATTTTAAAGTCAATGTTGAAATTTTCAATCCTTTCAATCTTGACGCTCATCGGGGATTGCATCTTTTTCGTTTGATTCAAGAAAAGCTGTCCAACGTTTCAAAGCACGGAAAAACCCGCAATGTTCAAATTAATTTGTCCACTGATAATGGAAAGTATTATGTCGCCCTTATCTATAAAGGCGATCCTCCTCCTACCTGGAAAATTAACAGCTGGATACGACCAAATAAGGGTCGAGGATTACATATTATCCAAGATCGATTACACATTTTGAATGCTAAAAATTCAATAACTCAAAGTGACGGAAACGTCATTGACGAAATTTCAATTGCCTATGAAGTTCCTACTGCTTGACGATCACCCCTTTGCCCTTAAATCACTTGAAGATGCGGTAAGATCTATAGTCCCTAACGCAGAGATTTACAGTTACAGTACTGTAGAAGATGCTTCTAATGCACTTGCTCAGTCAACCTTCAATTTTGTCATCTGTGACATGCAAATTCAGTCGGGTAAAAGCTTAGATGTCCCCCTGTATTGTTATCGGGAACGTGTTCCTTTCATGGTCTTTAGCTCTCATTCGAATAAGCAACTCATTTCTGATTTGAACCAGCTGAGAATCACGTGCATGATTAACAAATCTTCTCCAACAGAAGAGCTTCACGAAGGGATACGCAATTTATTGAATTGTAAAAAATACTATTGCTCCATCAACCAATCATTCATTGATGATACCTCTGAATTTATTGAAACACCCCGGTTGAGCTTAACTCCTGTGCAAAGAAAAATCCTTTCACTACTTGGGCAAGGGTACGACGTGGATAAGATCGCTGAGCTCATGCATATCGTTCCTAGAACGGTAATTAATCATCTAGCCATTATTAGAAACAACAATCTCTGTAGTTCAACACCAGAATTGCTTCGTAGATATAGATTTTGGGAATGACAATGATAATTATTTCTCAAAGTGGGTCGAACACCTATCGATAACTTTCCAGAAAAATTTATGGAAGTAAAAAATCACCTTGATCTAATTACACGAGAATGCCATTGCACCACCTGGCTCAATCATTGGAAGCGCTCCCAACCGCAGAAAGAACACCCGAATTGTTCGGTCTATAACTGTACAAAAATGGCCCATGCGGGTGGTCATGTCACACTCTGTGATGAACCCAATTCTCAGGTATATATAATTCCCATGTGCTTACATCACAATGCTACATTCGGTAGAAGCCTGAAAATAAAAAAGAACACCACGCTAGTAAGCTGGAAATATCAAGATACCTGTCAGGACAAGGTCTAAATCCTTGATAATTTTTACTCAAGTCATTTATTGCAATTAAGGATAGGTTTGGCGAAGCCTTTTAAGGTGACCCCAATTCCATTGAGTTTGGTCCATATCGTCTATTCGTATTGGTCGCAGTTGAAGCTTTTTCTAAACTTCAACTCATCAAATCATGGAATTATCGTTGAACCTTCTTAAGGAAATCGGCAAGGCAGAAATCAGCCGTAGCCCTATCAATCTATCGAAACTCACCTCTGTTAAGGATCTTGATTTTAAGGTGCCCATAACTTTTAATGGCCACCACTCCATCGGTGATTACCTAAACTCCCTATCGATCTATTATGTAGAGTTCAAGCGAGAGCTCCTCAAAATCTTGAGTCTACCTGATGTTAAATCACAATTAATACAACTACAACGAATCGAAGAGTGCCTACTTGACCTTCAGCATACTTTCAAAAAAAACAAACCCGAAACATGGCTTTCTAGAACAATTGTGGATCCTTCATTGGCTCAAAAAGAAAGTCCCATTTGCATTAAGGACCTTAAAGAAAACACCACAGTATTTCTTCAGTTGCAGCACCTGTACCTCAAAAAGGCTCGTACTTATTTTAAATGGGCGCAAAAAAAACTTGCCAATCCTTACGATACCCTCGCATTAAAAAACCAAACCGCTCTTGAGTTTACTTCGAAGGTTCAAGCCAATAATCTATCAATGTGTCTAACTCCAAGACAAGCATTAGAACTCATTGGTGCCCTGTTCCATTGCGGATATATTCAAGGGACTAAAAAAGATCTCTGGGATTGGGGAAAACAAACTTTTGACATTCATGTCGCTCAGCCTGATTCAGAGTTTAATCGAATTAAAAACAGGAACGATCCTTCCTTGTTTCTCACGCAACTCACCAACGAATTTAATGACTTCTGTAACAGGGAACTAGAAAAATAATACAGCCAAGTTGTGCCCAACTTGGCTATGAATCAATTCATCGGAGAATAATCTTGTCCCTACAAAACAATCAACAATGGAAGTAATTACAATAGACTCTGAATTGTTCTCCAACATTCAGCGCAGACTTGACAACATTGAACGTCTCCTAGAGGACATAAGCGATCCCGTAAAGCGCGAAGCCAACGAATGGCTCAGCGCAAAGGATGTGCAGCAATACCTAAAAATCTCTGAGCGCACAGTATACACCTACCAGTCGGAAGGCAAACTGAAGCCCGTAAAAATCAAAGGATATAACTATTTCCACATCTCCCAGGTGCGTGCCCTCCTAAATGTCAATGCCCCACAATCAATCCCTAACAGATAATGGTTCTTGATAAAAACGATGTGTTGGACCGAACCAATGGTGGGCTATCGGTTTTTGAACACTTTATAAAGGGATTTCCGGGCCCTAACAAGGCCTTCTTGAATCCTCTGTATGATGATCATAACCCTTCAGTTTATGTCTTTAGGGATCCTAGCCAATTCGCCTATCGATTTATCGACTTTGGTAACGACTCCTTTTATGGTGATTGCTTCACTTATGTAGGGCTGGTATTTGGAAAAGTAGCACAAGATAAAGATGATTTTATATGGATTCTCAAGACCATTAATCATGAGTTATCACTCGGGCTAGAAGGAAAAGCAACGCCCAATAGCTCCAAAAACATCCCGGTGTTAAAAAAAAAGAAGTGACGCCTTTGGAGCATCTGCTACCGTATTCCCCACCAGTGTCAAAACCTTTTTCTCCAAAGGAACTTGCATTTTGGTTGGGTTACGGAATTACTGAATCCATATTAATAGCCTATAACGTGCAATCGGTTAGCTCAATCACCCTATTTAGTAAGACACCTCCCCATGATTCCTACAGGATTGACGCGAGCCCCTCAAACCCCATCTTTGGGTACGTATTTCCGAGCTATACCAAGCTCTATAGACCCTTTGAGGAAAAGAAAAATAAGTTCCGCTATGCCGGTAACAAACCCAAAGACGCCTCTTTTGGGATGGAGCAGCTCCCTAAAAAAGGGAATATAGTATTCATCGCCGCCGGGGAGAAGGATGTACTTAGCCTCGCAGCACATGGGTTTAACGCAGTTTGCTATAACTCAGAAACCGCACCCATTCCAAAAACGGTTATCGACAAACTTAGGTTTCGATTCAAACACATTTTCTTGATCTATGATGTGGACGCCACAGGACTCGCTTCAACAGCCAAAAGGCTAGATGAACTCAAAGCCTATTCGGTAAAGAGCATTCGTCTTCCACTAAAAGGAACACCCCAAGAAAAGGATGTCAGCGACTTCTTTAAAATGGGATTTACAAGCGAAGATCTCCAAGGGCTTATCGTCAAGGAACTTCGCAACTTTCATGCACCCACCATGACGTTGCTCAAATCCTTCGAAGTAGATTACAAGAATCCCCCACCCCGCGTTGCACCGATTGTATCCATTAACAATATTCCCATCGGAAGTCGCGGCAATCTAATGGCAATAACTGGACCTGAAGGATCGGGTAAATCCAATTTCCTAGGGGCCATTCTTGCCGGTACCATGGGTACTCCCACTTCTGACTTTGACACCTTAGGCACCCAAATACTGCCGAACCTTCAGCAACACGCTGTCCTCTACTACGACACAGAACAATCCGATGAACAGCTCTATCGAAACGCACAGCGAATCATGAAACGTACAGGGGGGCGATCCATTCCCGATTGGTTAAAAACATATGGCCTAGTGGGTATGGAGCGTAAAGATCGACTGAGCAGCATTATTCAATCCATGGACTACTTTTTCTACGAATACCAAGGCATCCACACTGTGGTAATTGATGGGATTGCTGATCTCCTAAAGGGAGTAAACGACGAGGATTCCTCCGTGGAACTCGTGGACGAAATATTTAGGCTCGCGGGTATATACAATACCTGCATTATGGTGGTGCTCCACCTAAGTCCTAGTGGGTATAAGCTCCGGGGACATCTTGGATCTGAGATACAGAGGAAAGCCGCTGGAATACTATCCATCGAAAAAGATCAAAATCCTTCGCTGTCCATTATCAAGGCACTAAAGGTTCGTTCAGGAAACCCTATGGACGTGCCTCAAAACCTCATTCAATGGGACGAACAGAAGCAACTTCATGTGCTCTTTGGAGAGAAGCAGGCTACCGCCTACACCGATAAAAAACTCAATGAACTTAAAGGGTTGGCCTCCGTGCTATTTCTAGAGCGGCCACAAATAGCCTATAAGCACCTAGTGACAGAGCTTGCCACGGAATGTCAAGTGAGCCTTTCCTCTGGAGAAAAATACGTCAAGGCGCTTCGAGACATTGGCTTCATCACCTCTATGTATGGTGAGAACGGCGTGTACCGATTATGTGATTAACCGCGTTTGGGGCGGTACCAGGAAAGTCCTCGTTTTGCAAACCGCCCCAAACCTAACTATAGAAATTATGACCGACGATAACTTTAAGATCAAGACCATTGGATTTGGGGAACTCGCACAGCTCTACTGTCCCGATGTCCACCCCAACAGTGCGCGATTTATGCTCCGAAGATGGATCAATCGACACCCATTGCTACAATCAGAATTAAGAGATTCTGGTTACAAAAAAGGACAACGCATCTTACTTCCACTTCAAGTAGGAATAATAATCAAATACCTCGGTGAGCCATAGGGCATTAACCTGAGTCTTCAGGAGACAAGCGTTAACAGCGTCCACTATTAGGAATTGCACTGTTTGACCTAAGCAATATTGCGGTCAAATAAGAATGAATGCCCGATCAATCTCACGGACTCTCCCTAGCTACTACAACCTCTGGTTTGTTTGGTGGCTTATTGAAAGCCATTGCCGACCACGCATCAGCGACAAACATTACGCTTGCAGGAGCCATTGACGTGGCAGCATATGCCATCATCAGCGCCAGTGTTGGATATGGTGTTAAGCTCACCCTAGATCGCTTCTTGGGCCGAAAATCTCCAAAGCGATGAACAGGATTCTACTATTCACCGCTGCAGGGGGTGCACTGCTTTGGATCAGCCGTATGCTCAGCGCCAAGCAGTTAAGTGATAATTCATTGGTACGTATACTTAGGCCTCGTATCTCTACAACCAATTGGATCGGCGTAACCTTACTACTTGATGTTCAAGTGGATAACCCCACCAACAAGTCTGTATTCTTTACCTCCCCTGTAGTAACAATCACCAGCAAGGGGCAATTTCTAGCAAGCTCTACTCCTACCCGCACCTCATTTAATATTGAACCCCTAAGTCGAAATCAGCTCAGTGCTATCGAAGTGGTTCTACCATGGTCGTCACTTATTCGCTATAGCGGAGGTATGCTTTCACGATTCCAGAATCTACCCGACGGTCAACGAACGTTAGAAAACCTCACTTTGCCTTTAGAATATACCTACTCCACTTATGTGAATGGCATCCTTTATGAATCCCCAAGCGAACGAATTCTATGAGGCATCAACAAGTCAACCTTGGAGCCATTACCAGTGGACGTAGGAACCTACGTTCTGGAGCAGAATTCAATCACTATTTCCGAGCGCCTGAGCAAGATGACCGAATCATCATCAAGGACGGTGAGGTCACCGATACAGTCGAGCTCATGAAAAAGGTTGTGTGGAAGTACCTAGCGGACACCGAACAGATCGCTCAACGGTTAAAAAGCCCAAGCGTCAAGGAAACCGGCAAGAACATCTGGGACTTTCTATACCACCACATCCAGTACAAATTGGATCAAGACGGATTAGAGCAACTACGTAGACCTTCAAGAAGCTGGTTTGACCGCAAGAGTGGCATTGATTGCGACTGCTTCGCCATTTTCAGTTCCTCCATCTTAACCAACCTACAGATACCGCACAGCTTCAGGATCACCAAGTATGATGGAAATGATTACTTCCAACATGTTTATGTGGTCATTCCCTACGCAGGATCATACCTCATTATAGACCCTGTGTTATCCTCCTTCAATTTTGAAGAACCATATTCAACTAAACTCGATATCCACATGAACCTTAACGGAATTGACGTTGCCGTATTGAGCGGTGTACCAGGAATGACAGATCATTATGAAGATCCTTTTTTTAAGTACCTATTGGAAACCCGGGCCGCAGCACATGACAACCCCCAAGCCTATTCAGCTGAGTTTACCCAGTCGCTTGACATTGCCATAGAATACTGGAACACATCCGAACGACAGCACGCTTTAGACATGCTCGCTAGGAAAGAATTAAACGGCACCTTGGGCACGTTGAGTGGTGAGAACGATTTCTTCAACAACCTGAAAAAAGTGGGTCGTGGAGCAAAAAACGCCTCTAGAACACTTCTGAAATACAATCCCGTATCAGTATTGGCGCGAACAGGATTTATGCTGGCTTTAAAGCTCAACCTACGTGGTATGCGCAAGAAGCTACTCTGGGGATACGCCTCACTCTCCCAAGCCAAGCAGGCGGGCATTGATGCCAATACTCATCAAAGAACACAAGCTGCCCTTGAGAAAGTCAAGCACATTTGGACCAAAACTCTTTTAGGAAAAGAAGAAACCCTTAAAAACATCATCGTCCACGGAAGCGATTCAGGCATTGGCCAATTGGGTGCTGAGCCGGTAACTACCGCTGCGGCTATCACAGCCGCAACACCCGTTATTGTCGCAGTATTAAAGATTCTTAAAGACGCTGGACTCCTCTCCAAGCAAGAAGACACCTCGGAGTACTCTATTAAAGACGAGATGAACAGAAGAGCTGTTGCCTCCTCTGATATAGAATCGAATATGACTCCTTCGGGTGCAGGAACTTTCATTAAAAATAACTCTACGCTCCTGCTTGTAGGTGCCGGAGTGGCCGTAGTTGGCGGTTACTTCCTGCTTAAAAAGAAGACCCCAAGTCACTCGCTCTCCGGGGGCCCGTGCCTCCAAGGAACATGCGCCAAAGGAGCAAATACCAACCGGTCCAAAAGAACCACAAATAAGACTTCTGCTGTAGCTAAGAAAAGAACGACCACTCCTACAACAACAAAACCCACCATAAAGAAAGTGGTCCTTTTATAACCCCTAACTAAATACCCTTTAATTATGCCCCGTAAAGCAAACTCTAAAGCCATCATGGGTGAGGTGAAAAACCTTGCGATGGTCGCCGGTGGATTCGTACTTGGATCCATGGGTGGCTCGGCACTTGATCGAGCAATGAAGGTTGACCCTACAATACCAGGTGTCAATCCAAAAAGGTTTCTTAAACCCGCCGTACAACTAGGAGCAGGAATCCTTGGAGCCACAAAACTCAAGAACACAGACATGAAACTCCTGGCATCTGGTGTGGGAGCCTCCGGTGTGGTAAGCGCCGTTCAGATTGCCACAAGAAAAAATCTCCTTGCCGGCACCAATGCCTTAAGTGGGAGCTCGCTTCGTCTGTACGAACCCCTCTCAACCTTCCATGAGCTTCCCCCTTTCATGGACGGTGATCTTCCCTTGACCTCCATGGAGCCCGAGCTCATCACAGAGGAAGAATTTGAAATTATCTAATCCCATTAATCACTATGAAACCCCAAATCCTACGTCCAATGACACAATCACGTAGTGCGGCCCCTTCACGCGGTTCACGCGCACAGTTCGAACGTCGCGTCAACCAACTTCCCGATGAAACGCGCTCACGCCTTGCTAAAGGCGAATTACAATCCGCCGACGCTGCATTTTACGTTGTAAAGGCCGTCTCTGGCTCACGAAGCCAAAAGATGCTGCGGGACGATGACAACAAAGTCGTTGGCATCTCCAACCTCTCTTCAGGGAAGCTTGAAAAAGGAAGCTACTTCCTTTTAGACGGCATCACCTTGCTCGCTGGCGTGGCCGGCGAAGGAGACACTATTCACGATGTGAACTTCAATGTCATTCCTGATTTCATGCGCAACGGCCAGTTTGAGCTGAGTGCCAACAATACCACCATCATTGATGGTGCTTCCTTGGAGCTCTTCAACACAACAGGTCAAAATGTAGCGGTAGGACACTACACTTTGGATAACCCCAAGATGATCGACGAGCAAAAAGCCATTGAACTAAACCTTGAATGGGGGGCTGATGCTCCCGTAGGAACGTTCATCAAGGCCATCCTCCGCGGAAGTGTTGTCACCAAAGCCTAATAACGGGGTTCTATGAAGCAACACAAATACCAACTCATTCGTGTACACGTACCGGAGCCTGGCGCTTCGGTACGCTTCACCGGTGAAACCGACAGAAGTTACGGCAGACTCGCAGGAATTTTCGTTGCCATGCCAGAACCCATCAAGGAAATTGGCGCTGCATTGGGCCTTAAAATCGGTGGTCAGGAGATCTTCGATGACGAGCACGATGTACGGCTCCTTACTTGTGGCCGTGAGGTGGCGCCCAATGATAAGTTCTACCAGTTTCCAGAACATATCGAAGCAGGCGGAGCATCTATCGAAGGTCGATTAGTGGATGCTGCCAACAGCGACCAGGGATATCCTTTTGAGGCGCGCATCATCCTACATCTTGTGAGTGAGAAGTAATTATGGAGAGTGTTAGAAGAATAACTAGAGTATTAGAGGTTGAAAGCATGGGCGCCGTGGTTCCCATAGATCTTTCACTTCCAAGTGACGCCCGAGTGTGCAACGGACTTCAGGCCATGGTTGTGGGGCTTTTCCCCAGGGTGGTTTCAAGAGATGATTTTGGAGAGCTTTCCTTGAGTTTCAATGGTAAGGCCATTCATCCCTTCCACCAATTAGTGCCTTATGAAAGCTCACGAGCACCAATGGCAACACCCGCTCGGCTAGACCTTCTATCACTCTCCACTCCACTCACCCCTAGCAGCCGCGTAACCGGGTTTTATCGAGACCTAAATGCGCAAGTCGAACCTTTCGTCCCTTACCGCGTAAGACTTTCACTTAATTTATTGATCGCATAGTGCCACTCACCAACCCTGTTCAAACTGTCTCCATGCTCCTTGCCTCAAGGGGTGTGACGGAGTATTACATGGATTTTTACTCTTTACCACTTATTCAGGACGAGTTCATGACTCCTGCCAATAGAGGGTGGTACTTTCTTGTGAGCCAAAACCTTCCCGAAGGGCTTGAAATTATCAGCGAAACACATGCCTTAAAGGTGGGAACAACTCCCCCAAGTGGACTACAAGAGTTTTCAGGACAGCTATTGATCAGAGTGCCACAGAACAGCTTGATCGATCGACTCGATTTTATACGCATCATACCCAAGTAATACGAATGAACACCAACCGAGTATATACCGTAGGACAAGGGATACGCCAGCGTATTCGAACCCAGGAAAGACGTGGATTCACCGTGGACTTCGTCACGCTCACGCTCTTAAATGAAGACCTTGAAATTCATTCTTGGGACAGCGATAGCAATCATATAAGCACAAGCCTTAAACGGGAAATACAACGACATCCTGCCAGTACTCAGGTACACGTGCAAATCATTGACAACACGAATGATTGCCTTTGGGAAGGGACCTATAGTTTGAATAGATCGAGTACACCTTCACAAATTCAGGAGCATTCATTCAGCGGGCCTACTTTTTCCCAACCACACGACATTGGAGCCTTGGTAGAGCAACAAGTACAGGAGATTAGGCAACGTGAAGAACTCGAACGGCTACGCAAGGAACAGACAGAGCTCAAAGTACAAAATGAAGATCTCCTGGGTCAGGTGGAATCCTTGGAAGCGCAAATAGAAGCTAAAAGCAAACTTGAATACTACTCTAAAGTCGCTGGTGACCTTCTACCTGGTATCGCAAAAGCCCTGGAGAAAACCTCTTTTGGCCCTACACTTTCAGGATTGACGGGAATGAATATGGAAAACGATGACCATGCTACCGTAATGGAATCGGCAAAGCAGCTAATCGAGAGCCTTACCGAAGAGCAACTCTCTGCCTTCTACATGCTCGTCTTAGAACTTCAAAACAACCCTACCCTTATTCCTGCTCTTTACCAAAACTCTTTCAGCCATGAAACTACCCATTGATACCTCTTCTACTACCTCTATTGAAGCCTACGAAAAAGCAAAAGCTATGGAAATGATTGCTCCTCATTTCTCCGGCAAGGAACTCCTACGCGTTGCCAAAAAGCTCCAAAATCCATTGGTGAGAATGAAGATCAAAGCCCTTATATAATGCAACCCAACATCTCCCTTCCCTCCGTAGCCCCAGATGTTCAGCGAAAAGTCCTTCGTGGTGCAGTCATTCTTAGCTCACTCACGTTGGGCTATTTCGTGGGCAAGAGGATTTTCGAGAAATACCGCGCTCGCAAAACCGCCATGCTGGTAGATCAAAGCCCTGAGGTACGCCAGGCGATGAGCCTGCGTAGTGGAATGAATCCTTCCGGTGTTGCATGGCTCATGTGGGGAGATGGCACCAAGGAAGATGCCATCCTACAGGTGGCTCAGCAGATTCAAGATCTAGATGCCGTAGCCATCGCCTATAGAAATCTATACGGCAATGAACTCATCAAAGACCTTCAAAGCGAACTCAGTGCAAAGGATTTCAATGCTTTTCTGCAATCTATTTCCAGCAACAGCAACAACTCTGGAAAGAACTCTTCAGGGTCATACAGTGCTCCGCAACGATTAATTGTAGCTCTTCAAACCGTATACGTCCGTACCTCACCCGACGCATCTTACCACGGGCGCATATATGAGGTGGGCGAGAACAAGAACATCTTCAAGACTGCCCAGGCAGGAGAGTTTATTGGGTATGCTACCGGCAAACAACACTATGACGCTAAAAACGGTGTTCCCTTTATCGAAGTGGCCTATAAGAAAGACGGCGTCAGCAATGTGCTTTGGATCAGCGCCTCAAGCTACTACACAGAGCAATTTTCTTCCAAGGAAGCTCTTTTGGCCAAGTATCCACAAAACAGCAGTGCACTAAGCTCAATGCTGCCGCTTTCCCTGCTGGGATGGATGGGACTCTCTGGTAATCGTATGGTAACCACAGAGCATGCCCAAGTCTACAACGAAAGCTTCAAACCCACGGAAGTCATCCCTTCGGGCATGCTCGTAGGCTATCCTGTGATGACCCTAACCGGTGGAGCACATGCATACACCCTTGTACGTACCGCAAACGGTAAAGACCGTTGGATAGAAACACAATCACTAACACAACAGTAAAATGAACAAAGAGCAGTTTGTAGATACCTATTATTCGCTCGCTAAAACCGCGGGAGATGCCTTTGGACTCAACCCTGAGGTCATCTTAGCACAAGCCGCCATTGAAAGTGCATGGGGCTCTTCATACGGGGCTCGAGTTAGAAAAAACTTCTTTGGAATAACCGCCGCAGGCTCCCCGAATCCGTTCTGGGACGGCTCCTTTTCGGTGGGTAAGAATGAATATCAACTCAAGTTCAGAGTCTATAAATCAGAGCAAGATTCCTTCTATGATTTTGCTCGACTGATCACTACGAAATACAAAAGTGCCGCTGCCTTAAGTAACGACCCATCACAGTATGCTCAAGCCATTGCATACTCACCCTACATCCACGAGGGCAATGGTGATAACCGTGAAGGCTACCGAAAAGGAATACTATCGGCGGCACAAAGCATTGCCGCCCTACTAAAAAAAAAGCACGCCTCATTCAAGACCTAATTCCTACTAGAATTGGCCCATTCACAGCCGGCATTCTGGCTGCCCTCACCGCAACAATTATTACCATCGCCCTAACCCATAACGACCATGACCTTTCAAATCAAAACCCTTAGAGGAGAACTAAAGACCCTAGGAATCCAAAGCATCCTGAAACTGCTTGGCGATTCGATAAACGACGAAATCGTCCTGGAAGGAACCGCCTTTCGCATTTCCTCCGCCAATTGGATTTCCTCTGCAAATGCCTCAGTGGATTGGGTAATGACTCCCCTACCCATTACCGTTTCATCTCAAGAGGTCTTTGCTCTTCCCAAGGTGATTGAAGATCCAGAATCGGCCTTTTTAACCATTAACAATGTAGACTACCTATTCGGTGTTCATTATCACTTTGACGGGTTAAACCTTATATGGCATGGCGCCTTTTCTTTAGAGCCTACTGATGAACTCTACATAAAGTACCCGCTAACTGCTTAACCCCATTAATTAACCTAAATAACAACCCCAATGAGCAATCTCATTCAACAGAAACAGGTCCAAGGACTTGTTAGCGACCTAGCTGCTAAAGCTTTAGACAGCGCGGTAGTAAAAAAATCAAACAACCTTTCCGACATCAATGCGGCGAGTGCACGTGCCAATCTGGGTATTTACTCCCAAAGTGAGGTAAACAGCCTTATTGCCGGTGCCGAGAATGCTTTTAGCGTAGCTTCTCTCACCGCCCGTGGAGCCTTGAGCGGCCTAAAAGTATCGGACCGCATTTTTGTCTCCAACGACGGGGACGGCAAATGGGCCCTCTACATCGTCACAGCCATCACTGATGGCGCTGGAAGCACCTCTACATTCCAAAAAATTGCCGATGAAGACATCTTCACCAATGCACTTTCTGCAAGCGCGGTAAAAAGTGCCTACGAAAGCAACAGCAATACCAACGCTTTCACCGATGCTGAGAAAAGTAAAGTGGGCCACATCACCGTTACTCAGGCCGTAAACCTGGATACCATCGAAAGCGGATTGGCATCTACTACAGCCACGGCCAATAGTGCCCTTTCTACCGCAAACTCTGCTTCAACAGCGGCCTCCAATGCACAGGCTACGGCGAATGGTGCCGTTGCCGATGCAGCGAAGGCCCAATCCACAGCTAAAAACGCAGCTTCGGCAGCGGCCAATGCACAAACCCTGGCAAACAGCAAAGAGGAAGCCTTCTCACACCATACGGAAGAGTTTACCGGTCTTTCAGGTGAGCTCGACCAGTCCGTCCTTATTGCTCTAGCATACCCCATTGCAAGTGGATTCACCCCTCAAGTGTACTTTAATGGTTTAGTCGTTCAAAAAGTTACCTATACCGTTGGTTCACCAGAAATCACCTTCTCAGTACCCTACCAGACCGAGCCTACCGATCTTATTCTAGTAACCTACCATTGGAGATAAGATCTCCCAAAGAAGCTTAAATGGCGCCAATTCACATGAGTAAAATAAATGCTAAACAAATAGACGGTGCCCTCGACACATCGTCCTCTCAGCAGGTGACTGGGCAGAAGACTTTTTCTTCTGCCCAAACCTTCTTGGGTGGTATGCAATCTGTGATCATCAATGACGGATACATCTACTGGGTCGCAAATCCAAACATGCTTAATGAAGACGGCAATTCCCGGATGCGTCTAGTCAATGGTATCCTTGAGATCGAGGTACATCAAAGAGAATGGATGCCCGGCTAATGAATAATAAGACTCGATATAAGCTCACCCTGGTGGTACTACTATTTCTGATGGCCACTACCATTGCCGCCATTATCAGTGGAATGGACACTGTGGCAACCCTTGCCGTAACCGGAGTCATGACCACGCTGACCTCTTACATATGGGGAGAGACAAAACGCCCTTCACAAAATCAGCCATGAAACTCAGAATTCTACAGTATTCGTTTTTACTCAACCTCCTACTTATAGGTTGTGGTTACATTCTCTTTCAGTTAGCCCAAAAAGCACGTCATGATTACCGGAGGATCCTTGAGATCAATGAGGAGCTCAGCCGTAAACATACCCGTCTATCAGGGTTAAATGAGAATATCGGCGATCAGAACCGTGTGCTAGAGCTAAGCGTGAAAGAGCTAGAGAAGATCATTCCAATACTTCATAAGGAAATTGAAACGCTGCGCATTAAACCACCTCGCGCTGAATCCCTTGCTCAATCCACATTTGAGGTCAACGCCAAATTTCAAAGTGCGTTGGTGGACTCAGTAATCTACGATACCGTTATAGTGAAGTCTTTTCACTACAAGGATCAATACTTATCGGTCAATGGATTTTCACTGAGGGACACCCAATACATGAGAGTCAAGTACCAAGACACTCTCACTCAGGTGGTGTATCGAGGAAGGCGCAAACGCCCCTGGCTTTGGATCTTATCTCCAAGAACTCTAGAGCAGCGAGCCTCACTAAAAAATCCACATTCCACCATTACCTATTCCCGGGTAATCCACATTCAAAAGCCTTAACCATGAAAAAATATGACATCCCAAAGCACCATGGACTGATGGTCATGGAAACGTCCAGGAAACTCAGCGAACTGGACAAGAAACTCAATAAGCTCAAGGACGACTTTATTATCAGAGAGGTAGACATCACTTTCAAGGAAGAAAAGCTGGCCTTTAAAACCGTGCGTAGCTCAAAAGATGCCTACACCTTCATTAAAGACATTCTGTTCAAGGACCTTGAAATTCAAGAACACATGATTGTACTCTTCATGGACCACAGTAATACCATAACTGGGTACTATCGCCACTCCAAAGGAACAATCAACTCTACCAGTGTTGACGTCGAAGTCATCTTGGCGGTAGCAATAAAAACCCTCTCCAAGGCCATGATTGTCTCGCACAACCACCCTTCTGGGAATAAACAACCCAGCGAGGCTGACCGAAGAATGACCAAACAGCTTAAGCAAGCAGCCCAGATCTTTGGCATCTCAGTGCTCGATCATATCATCGCTACCAAGGACGGGTATTACAGTTTTGCGGATCAAGGTGAACGTAGCCTCAATGGACTGTCTGGCAAAGGGAACAGAGCCCTTGCTGGACCAAACTCCCCTGGGGACAAGCTCGAATACGCAGCGATAACTCTTGCCTCCCAATTATGACACTCACTCCTACAAACTATACTGACCTTTCTTGTCAAATAGACTTTTCAGCCTTACCACAAACCTTTACCAAAGGACATGATCTTGCATTAAACGCATTCAAGGATCAGCAGGCCGCCTACAAGGCGAACACCACTGTTAAGGCCGTCATGGACCACTATCTCAAAGAGCTCAACGCCGTCCTTTCCAAGCAGAAAAAACCACGAAAAGCCTCTATTAAGCCAAAATCGAAACTCCTCAAACCCATTATTGGCCAGGTACCAAAGATTTCTGAAGAGGTGTCCTTTATTCGCCGGTTTCTTTGGCTTGATGGGAAAGTACGTTCCAAAAAAAGCATTGAAACCCTTCTGTTTTCTCTTCAAAAAGCAATAATCGAAAGACGTATTCGCAAATCCTCACCTTACGCCGCGGAAATAAGAGACATTCAGTCTAGCCTTTACGAGTTAGCACTACTAAATGTTGAGGAAATTGAAATCTCTATAAACCCGAAACGTAAGCAGCACTACTCGGACATTGCCCGGTCACAACAAATCAATGAGGCCGTAAGACTTCTAAAACAATACATTCCCTTGCAAGGGAAGGACAGTGTCGAAGACAAGGCAAGGCGACTCCAAGTGAAGGTCAAAACCTTCATCGAAAACCCTGCATTTAAAAAAAACACCCCCTTTTACGCCTCCATTCAAAAGATTAACGAGGAACTTTCCTTGTATTTAGAGAATCCCGATAAGGTAGACATGGTGGTTGCTCCAACAACCCAAGAACTTGGAAAACTACCTGAGGTCTTGAGCTCCCAACAATTGCTCGCCATGGAGTTCGAAACCATTGGACTTAAGGGTAAATGGAAGGAGCTTATCGGGAATCCTTCCATAGGGTTCTCAATGATGGTTTTTGGGCAACCAAAAAGTGGTAAGTCTACACTCATGATGGAATTTGCCCAGTACCTGGCCGTACACCATGGAAAAACACTCTATGTAGCCATTGAAGAGGGCTTCGGTTATACCTTAAAAGACAAAATTCAACGTGTTGGCGCAAATTCAAGTAACCTCTCATTCGCCGCTAATATGCCGGAAACGCTTACTGGTTTGGACTTTGTATTTATTGATTCTATTTCCAGAGGCGGACTAGAAATTGAAGACTTGATCAAACTACAAGAAGAATATCCGAAAATAGGATTCATCTACATATTTCATACTACCAAAGACGGGCGCTTCAGAGGAGGTAATCATTATGCACACGAAGTAGATGTAATTGTAGAAGTAAGTCCCGAAGAAATCAAAGCTAGTGGGCGATTCGGACCGGCAATTACTACGATTCGATAAATTTAGAGTCATTCCCTACACAATAAAGATTGTAATCGACTGTAAAAATCCGGACAAAAACTCCATTGTCCCAACGCGCCAATTTCTCAATATAAGATTTCATTGATAAAATATCCCCATTTCATTTCTGAGATCTAGATTCTATCTTTCGTATTCCTTACACATAAGGACAAATACGTAATCAACCCAATAGAACGACTAAGTGGTTGATTTACAATGCCTAGCAACCAATTTAAGCTAACGAATACAATCATATACCCTGTTGTATGCCATATAAAAAACAAACTGAATGCTAAAAATACACTTCATAAATGTTGGTAAAGGAAATTGCACTGTAATTGATTTTCCAAGTGGAAATCTTACTGTGATTGATACCGACAACTCTAGAAATAGCGATGAAAATGATTTAACTGACCCAGTTGAATACATAAAAGAAAAATTTCCGAACAGGCCTATTTTTCGACTTATAGTAACGCACCCAGATATGGACCACTTATCGGGGATGGAAGAGATTGATAATAATTTTTCCGTTCTTAATTTTTGGGATACGGAAAACAACAAGAAATTAAGTGATGAAGACCTTGATAATGCTCCTTATTACGGAAAAGAAGATTGGAAGACTTATCAAAAGTATCGGAAAAGTGAAAGTGACCCCAAATGTCTCTTCTTGTATCGAAATGGGACAGGAGATTATTGGAACAGTGATGGCATAAAAATACTATCACCTTCAAAAGCACTCGTGAAAAAGGCTAATGATTCAGGAGAATACAACCATTTGAGTTATGTTCTTTCTATTAATTATAATGGTTACAAAATTCTTTTAGGTGGCGATGCAACGGTTGCAGCTTGGAATGACATTCACGATAATATCAATTCCGAAGATTTAAAGGCAGACCTTTTTTTAGCACCACACCACGGAAGTACCCACAATGTTAACAAAGACGTATTTGCAGATATTGACCCCGACTATGTCGTAGTTTCTGTTATTAAAAAGGTAGAATATGATTATGCTTATTATTCTAGTCTAGCAAATAAAAAGGTGCTTTCAACAAAACACTATGGAACTATATCTTTTCACATAAATGAAAAAGGAGAAGTAGAGCATATTTACGTAGAGAAAAATGCAGGAAATTAGTTATGATTAAACTTGACACATATTCACTTAAAGCTAGGGTTTATCCAGCATTTGTAGTATTGCTTCCTGTGCTAGTTCTCGCATTGTTTTACATTACAGATTTTAAAATCTATTACCATTACGTAACAGCAATTATTTCAGTAGGCTTTCTGTCATTTATTTTGGCTCAACTTGGAAGAGACCAAGGAAAAAATAAGGAAAACCAGCTATTTGAAAGAATGGGTGGCAAACCTACAATTCAAATTTTACGTCACACAAATAATCATTTAGATAAGACAACTAAAGCTCGTTATCATAAAGGGTTATCACAAAAAATACCGGAAATAAGTATCCCTTCGTTAGAAGAAGAGCAACTAAATCCACAAAAATCTGACGAAGTATTTGAAAGTTGCACAAAATATCTTATTTCCAAAACAAGAGACACAGAAAAATTCAACTTATTATTTAAAGAGAATATCAACTATGGTTTTAGGAGAAACCTTTGGGGTATGAAAACGTGGGGATTGACTATTTTAATAGCTTCTATACTTGCACATATAGTAATTGCGACCGATGTATTTTCAAACATTGGATTTAAACCTACAAATGATATTTATCCCTATTTGGTATTCTTGGCACTTGGACTCTTTTGGATTTTTGTAGTAACGAACAATTGGGTTAGACTCACAGCTTTTGCATATGCTGAAAGGTTATATGAAACAATTGAAGAAATATAAATACGGCATACAACAATGTATATAAAAAAAAGGGCGGACAGTGGAACCTCAAAATTTCAACCTCGCCATATCTTCCTTCAACTTTGAGTCCAACACTTTAGCGTAATGTTGCGTCGTTTTAATACTGGTATGTCCTAGCATCTTACTGACTGACTCAATAGGAATTCCATTTTGTAGCGTAACAGTTGTTGCAAAGGTGTGTCGTGCTATGTGAAATGTAAGATTCTTGTGAATTCCAGCTAGATCGGCAATTTCCTTGAGGTAGCTATTTACCTTTTGGCTACTTGAAACAGTGAATATGTTTTCTTCTGGCAATAATGTATCAAGATCGGCGTGCTTGTTTATTATTGTCATGGGTAGGTTCAAGATCGGTATTGTAGAGCGAATTTTAGTTTTTTGTCGAAGCGTCTTAATCCACCATGTTCCATCCGGTGATTGTAAAATCTCTGAGCGCTTTAGATTTTGAACATCCACGAATGCCAATCCAGTAAAACATGCAAATAGGAATATATCACGCACTTTGTTAAGCCTTAAAATTGAAATCTTCAGTTCGGCGATTCGATTAATCTCGTCCATGGACAAGAACTCCCTTTCTACAGGTCGCTTAGCCATGGAGAACCTATAGTATGGATTCGTTTTGAGCCAACCGTTATCAATAGCTCTTATCACCAATGTTTTAAAGATGTAGAGGTGCTTAATGGCGTAGTTATGACTTACTTCCCTATCACGAATTAGATACGTGTAGTAACTTTCAATGTGATGTTTTTTAAGATTTGATATTCTTAAATCACGAAGATTGTAAGTGTTAAGCAAAAACGAAGTGAAGAGCCTTTGAGACGTGATATACTTCTTGTAAGTGGTATGGGCTATGTTTTTACCTACTCGACTTTTTACATCCTGAACTTGCTCTTTCCATAAATCTAAGATGTATCGTGCCGACTCCACTCCTATCCCATTCATAACATCATGAATTCGTTTAGCTGTAAAATCGTCTTCCTCCCTCTCTAGGGTGGTATAGGCATCAAAAGCTCGAAACTGTAAGTCTTGAAGGAATCTGTTCAACTCTTTCGAGCCTTCGTATCCTTTAGAAGACTTGGATAGCTTCGCATTCCAGTATTTCTGTGGAATTCGATGATTAATGGAGAAATTTACTTGTTCACCATTAAAGGTAATCCTCATCATAATGGGCGACCCTAATTGGTTAGCTCGTCCGTTTCTGAGAAAAAACGTCGTTCTAAACGACTTTTGTACTGTTGACATAACAACACGTGATGTGACCGATTCTAGAATCGATCTGTTATGTCCTCGTTTTGCGTTTGGAAAGGTAGATAGAACTGTTCAAATTCCATATCTGTTGATTCCTGCAAATCCTTGCACCCACTAGTGCTTCAGGATTCGTGTCAACTGGTGACCATTAATTTTATGGTCACCAGTATGGACACCAATAATTTGCATTTACCTGCATGAATTGGCATTAGTAACGCTAACCAATCGCAGTGACATGCGCCTATTTACAGGCATTTAGCCAATTATCAGCTAAATATTAGTCGGGATGACANGACTTGAACCTGCGACCTCACGCCCCCCAGACGTGCACTCTACCACCTGAGCTACATCCCGAATTGGGGTCAAATATAGTGCGAAATTCAGTTTAGGTTAATGCCTAATGTCGTACAAAGTCTAGCACTATCTTTGACCATTCTTCATCACCAATATCCCAACGTAAACCGTGTCCAGCTCCCTCATATATGGCTTCTTGATAATATGTCCCGTTATGCTTTTGCATGGCAGCTTCTGCCGTTTCTATTGGTGCGACAAGATCTTCTGTGCCGTGCATCCAGAGCAATTCGCCGGTATAGTCTTCCATGTTTTGACCAATATCAAACTTATAGTTTGTTAGCATTGACGCCGGTAGACTCAGTCCTGTAGCATTTTGCATGATAACGTTCGCTGTACTTTGGGGAACTTCCATGACCAATTTTTGAACTGGAATTCTTGATCCACCAGCCGCAGCGGATCCGGCGGGAAGTGAACCTAAAGAACTGGCCACCACTACCATACGATCACTAGTAAGACCTTGTGTTTGCAAAAAGGCAAGTACCGCATCATAATCAGCCGCCATAGACTCTACACCTGTACTACGACCAGTACTCTTGCCAAAACCTCGGTAATCATACATCATAAATCCAAAATGATGGGATCCGCCAAGATTTGCGAATAACCCTGCAGTTTCCCAGAAATTATCCATAGAGCTTGCGTTCCCATGCAAATAAAAAATGATGGTATCCGTGGCAATTTGAGCAAGATCACCAACATACAGGGCATAGACAGTATCATTATCGGATTGGAAATCCATTAAATGAATCTTAGTTTCGTCTACATGGTATTGTGGATCCAACAATTCATTTTTGAAGTCGTACGTCCCATCGCCACCGGCAAAGAGGGCTGCACTTATATCCATACAAGATTGAAGTAGAATGCTGGTGATTACAAGTGTAAATAATATTCTCATGTCTAGAAATTAATGGCAATTCCCCAATACATTCCTCTACCTCCAAGACCAGAGGTACTAGGGATATAATTTTGTGGAATTTGTAGTTCACGCGTTGGATTTAATATTTTATATTCTAACTGGGCTTCGAACCATTTATAACGTAAACGGTAGCCTGCACTGACGGAAGGTGCTAATAGTTGCCCGCGGCCGAAATCGGACAAAAACCAAGTAGGATCTAACCATGTATTGACGGATGCATTTAAAATGTGTGGTCCATTTTCAAAATAGGCATTCACGCCTGCTTCTGGATAAAATCGAAAGGCATAGTCGCGCGTACTGAGAAAAGATTGTGCACCGTAGCTGTACGAAATCCCTGGCCTAAATCCTTCCTGGGGAAGAAGTGCCGCCACGCTTCCGCCTTCAAGTTGGACTGCTCCTAAAAAAAGGCTTGAAAATTGAATACCTCCGTAATTCGTTTTCGTAGCGGATACCCCTTTTGCCGCATAGGCACCAAGCATCGGTAAATACCCATCATTTATCTGTGGGCGACCTTGTGTCACACCTATTTGCCACTGCCCTTCCTCTAAGGGAACAACCACTTTAGTTGGCGTACAACTCGCAGCTAAAACTAGGGTGCCCAGCACTGCGAAAAATTTGATTTTCATCATCGTTTATAACTCATTAAAAAACTCTATCCGTGGATAGGGTCATGTGATAAAAAATTGGACCAATTCACCCTACATTTGGGATTCTAAACAAAGAGATAATGGAACAACACGATTGTATCATCATTGGTTCAGGGCCTGCTGGATATACGGCCGCAATATACGCCGCTCGTGCAGATTTAAGTCCCATCATGTACATGGGCCTCCAACCGGGTGGGCAACTGACTACAACCACGGAAGTAGATAACTTTCCTGGCTATCCTCAAGGTACTGACGGTAACGCGATGATGGAAGATTTAAAAAACCAGGCAGAGCGATTTGGAACGGAGGTGCGCTTCGGGTTGGTTTCTAAAACTGAATTAGCAAAGGAAACAGGTGGATACCATACTTTGACTATTGACAATAGTATTCAAGTTCAAGCAAGAACAATCATTATATCAACAGGAGCTTCAGCCAAATACCTGGGCCTTCCTGCAGAGGAAAAATACATGGGCTTTGGCGTCAGTGCCTGCGCAGTCTGTGATGGATTCTTCTATAAAGGACAAGAGGTCGTTGTGGTAGGTGCTGGAGATACAGCAGCAGAGGAAGCAACTTACTTAGCTAAACTATGTCCAAAAGTTACTATGCTTGTCCGTAAGGATAGTATGCGCGCCTCAAAAGCCATGCAGAATCGTGTAATGGCTACCCAAAATATCGAAGTACTTTGGAACACGGAAACACTCGATCTTGAAGGAGATGATAAAGGACTTACGGGTGTTCGAGTGAAAAACAACAAAACAGGCAAAGAGCAAAGCATTGCTGCAACAGGTTTCTTTGTTGCTATCGGTCACAAACCCAATACAGACATTTTCAAAGGTCAGATAGACATGGATGAGACCGGATATATTCATACTAAGCCGGACTCAACTGAGACTAATCTTCCAGGTGTATTCTGTTCTGGAGATGCTCAGGATAAAATTTACCGCCAAGCCATTACTGCTGCAGGTACAGGGTGTATGGCTGCGTTGGAAAGCGAGCGATATCTCAGCGCTTTAGGTCACTAAATCCTTAGACTAATTCAAAAAAAACCGGCCTTGGAAGGCCGGTTTTTTTTATGCTTACAATCCAAAATACCCTTTTGCTATAAAGTATGGCAACAAGAGATATAGGAATCCGTCTCTGATTAAATAAAATATGAAAATGGCAATTACAGCACGCCATCCTAGCATTTTCAATCCGGCTTTAAAACCATTTTCTTTAAAAACCTGCACCCATTTTTGAATAAATCCAGGAGTAATCTTTTGTCTAAATCCCAAAGCCGTTTTACTAAAGTTCTCTTTATAACGTGCAACTTTACTTCAAGTTCAAACCTTAGACGATATAAGCCGGATTCTGTCCCCTTGCGGGTCCTTATCATTTATCTAGGCGTATCCTCACGAATACGCTCCATCTGCCTACCCCTCGTGCAGTAAACTCCAAGCGGGTCGCCTGGTCCATAAGGAACACGATATACATGACATTTCAGCGTATGAGGTTTACCGTGCCAATCCAGTCACCTGAATCGCGGTGGGCTCTTACCCCACCCTTTCACCCTTACCCGAAGGCGGTTTACTCTCTGTTGCACTTGCTGTCCACGCAAAGCATGGCCTTCCTGTTAGGAAGCATACTACCCTATACTGTCCGGACTTTCCTCTTCTTGCGAAGCGATAAGGCTCGTCTAATGTTTAAACTTAAAATGTAAAGAACGGGTGCAAAGTTACTGCAGACGATTCACAATACGAACTTCAGTTGCACCATATCCACCTTCACTGAAATCTGCGAAATAAAACTCGCAGCCTCCCATCTTTCTGAGCAGTTCGTGAACCTCTCCTTGTAAACGACCGGAGCCTTTTCCGTGAATAATCAACACTTTAGCAATACCACGTCTGCGCGCTTCGCGAACAGTGGCACTTGCCTTGTCTAATTGATAGTTTAAAATTTCATATCGAGTCATTCCGTTTGTTGACCCCAATAGTTCGTGAGAGTGCAAGTCCACAGATAGACGGTCTATTTGTTGTGCCGCCGGCGCTGATTTTTCTCTTCGCTTATCCTTATGCTCAACTGCTCCCACTTGCCACTGTACTATTGGNAAAAGTTCATGAGCTTGATGCGCATTTTCGAATCCAAAGTCATCGATCACNTATATGGTGTCTCCATCTATTCGACTCACTTTTGCAGTTCCTCCAGCGTCTTTAAACTTTACAATCTGATCTTTTTCAAACATACTCCAAATAAAAAAACCCCGGCCTAAAGGCCAGGGTTTAAAGGTATTGCTAAAAGCTATGAAAACTACTCTACCGTGATACGTTCTGTAAGAACTCCTTCGTCAGTTGTAAACTTGATGAAGTACACACCAGCCGACTCATCGCTGAGATCGAATTGGTTGTTGTATAGTCCGTT
>JGI24539J26755_10000170_pt1 | contig 29652 bp, 30 predicted proteins | sample NorSeaMetagenome_2_FD_26755 | JGI IMG/M metagenome (IMG submission 26755) | reverse complement strand
CAATAAAGAATATATTACTAAATTAAAGAAAGGTGGGTATGTTACAGAGGATGATTATATTAATCACTTAGTCCTTATTATTAAGAGGTATAAAAAGTTAGGATTATTCCAATAAATTAATTAGGACATGCACTTCATGAAAATTAAATATATCTTTTATACTCTTCTTACCTTCCTTATCTTAACCATGAGTACTCAGGCTTTAGATTGGAAACCTCAAAACTATACTATCACTGATGGCGATACTCTAAAACGCAACGGTATCCGTTATCGTCTTGAAGGAATGGATGCGCCAGAGATTAATCAAATCTGTACTCTTAATAATCAGGATTGGGAATGTGGATTGGCAGCAGCTTTATATTTAGAGCAACTGCATGGAGTAGATGGATTTGAATGTGAGGATCTAGGACAAGATCGCTATAAAAGAATATTAGCACGATGCTATATCTTAGAAGATGGTAATCGTATGGATATAGGAAGTCTTATGGTGGGAGAGGGATATGCCCTAGCCTATAGAAGGTATTCTAAAGATTATATTGATGAAGAAGAGTTAGCTAAAGAGAATAATAAAGGCTTATGGAGAGGTAAATTTATGAAACCTTGGGAATGGAGAAGGGCTAGGTCTAATAAGAAGTAGTATGAAAAATAATTTATCTATTAACGAAATTTTAAAAACTTTCTTTGGCTATGAAAAATTTCGAGTTGGCCAAGAAGAAATCATTAGTCATTTGCTAGAAAAAAAAGAAAATGCCTCTGTCATTATGCCAACTGGGGGCGGAAAATCATTATGTTATCAAATTCCAGCAATCAAAGCTGATAATATTTCCATTGTTATATCACCTCTTATTTCTCTTATTAAGGATCAAGTATCTGCCCTTAATCAAAATAATATTGAAGCGGTTGGTCTACACAGCGAGTATACAAAAGAAGAAATATTGGAAATTGAAAAAAGAATTAAAAAGGGAAGGTATAAAATTATATATATATCCCCCGAAAGGCTTATGTCAGAAAGAATTCTTAAGTTATTCAGTGCCTTAAGTATTGATTTTATATTTGTAGATGAATCTCATTGTATATCAAAATGGGGCGCTGATTTTCGAGAGTCCTATTATCGCCTGAGAGAATTAAAAAATATTTTCCCCGGTGCTGTTATTGGAGCTTTTACAGCGACAGCAGATAAGGTTACCCAAGATGATATTTCTAACCTTTTATATGATGACAAAGGGAAAACGTTCGTTTTTGGCTTTGATAGGGATAATATTAATTTAAAGGTAATTAGTAAGAGTAGAGAAAAAAAGTCTCAACAAAATCAAATAATAAACCTTATTAAGGATAAATCAGGATCCGTTGGTTTGATATATTGCTTCACAAGAAAAGAAACTGAAGAAATTGCAACCTTATTAAGGTCTGAGAGTTTTAATGCTTACAGCTATCACGCTGGGATGCCTAGTGGCGAGAAAGAAAAGGTGCAATCAAAATTTATGGAAGAAGACGATATAATAGTTGTTGCAACTGTTGCCTTTGGTATGGGAATAGATAAATCAAATGTTCGTTATGTGATTCACTCCACCATCCCAGATTCAATGGAGTCTTTTTACCAAGAAGTGGGGAGAGCTGGAAGAGATGGAAAGCCCAGCGAAAGTATTGTCTTATATGATGCTTTTGTTGATGTTGCCAGAAGAAGAAGAATGATTTCAAGGAATGATGAGGGCAAGAAAAGTGACGATCAAATTAATTTGCAACATCAAAAACTAAATTCATTTTTAAATTATTGCGAGAGTGTTCATTGTAGAAAAGTTTCAATAATAGGATATTTTGGTGAACAAACAAAGAAATGCAATAATTGTGATAACTGCGAAAATNCTCCTACACTAGTTGAAATGACGTCAGAGGCCCGAAGACTTCTTATCGCAGTTATTTATACAGGAGAAAATTTTGGANTAAAGTATGTAATTGATGTCATGCTCGGAAAGGAAGATCAAAGAATTTATAATAACAATCATGATAAAATAAAAGTTTTTGGTGCGGGATTAGAATTTGGAAAAGAGGATTATTGGAGAAGTTTATGCCATCAATTGATTGCAATTAACTATATTAATATCGACCTAACTAAATACGCGATACCAAAAGTCACAAATAGTGGAAGAAAATTTTTAAAAAATAATGAAATATATGAAGGAAAAAAAATAATTCCATTTATTAAGGATCCGAGCATATTAAAAATAAAAAAAATAAAGTCTAAAATAGAAACTAACGATTGGGATGATTTTGAAACTAACCTTTTTGAGAAACTGAAATCTTTAAGATTAGAAATTGCCCGTGAAGAAAAAAAACCTGCTTTCATAATTTTTTCAAATGACACATTAGAGGAAATGGTTAAGCAGAAGCCTCAAACAATAGAAGAGCTTTTAAAAGTTCATGGGGTTGGTAAGTTTAAGGCTGATAAGTTTGGAGATAGATTCATAAGTATAATAAAATGAAAATGAGATAGCTTTTAATAACTTTATTAAAAGTAGAAATATATTCTAACTAGGTTTTTTAAAAAGAAGGGTCATTCTGTCAGTTTCACCAATCTCTATATATTTATCCCTATCCGAATCTTTCAAGTAAAGAGTTGGTGGNAATGTCCATACTCCAGCTGGGTGGTCTTTTGTATCTCTAATATTTGCATTAATTTCGGATTTTGCAGATAGAATAAATCCAGCCTCTTTTGCTAAATTTATAGTTAATTCTTCAGTAACATAACCACTTTTTTTCATATCTTTTAGAGAAGTTCCTGGGTTTGCCCTATGTTCTACAACACCTAAAATACCTCCTGGCTTTAATGACGAATAAGCTTGCTGGAAAACTTTTTTGACTCCACTCCCGTCTTCACCTATCCAGTTATGAACATTCCTGAATGTTAGAATGGCATCTATGCTTCCATCATCAGAAAGTTTGCTAAAGAGGTTAACGATTTCAACTTTATTATAAATTTCTTTACTCTTTAACTTTCTCTCATAGGCTTCTCTTGATCTTTTAGCATAATCACTTAAATTTGGGTCATATGCAGCCGCTATTAATTTACCTTGATTGTAAAGGTAGGTAGATAAAATTTCCGTATACCAACCATTTCCTGGCGAGAGTTCAATAATAGTCATACTGGGCTCAATTTCAAAAAACTTTAATGTTTCTAAAGGGTTTCGAAATTTATCCCTTAAAACATTCTTCTCCGATCTTTCTGAGTGATTAACTGAATCCTTCAATGTAGTGGCTAATAAATTTTGTGAATTAAAAATTGTAAATAAAAATATAAAGCAAAAAATTATTTTTTTCATAGTTTCCTCTCTACTAAAATACTAACAAAAAAATCTCTTTTAGGAAGCAAAAGAATTAAAATAAATTTTTATATTTTGCTTTAAATTTACACTTTAATATCTAATGTTGAATAATATAAGCTTTGGGGGATATAAACTGATGCATAAAAAATTTTATGGATGGAGGATAGTTGGTGCCGCAGGTTTAATAAATTTTTTCTCTATTGGCCTACCCTTTTATGCATTTTCTGTTTTTTATATTCATCTTCAAGAAGAATTTAATGCTAGCCGATTTTTAATTTCTAGCACCCTCTCAATTTTAATTATTGCTGGAGGGATTTTTGCTCCAATCTGTGGACATTTGGTCGATAGATATTCTATTAAAAAAATGTTATCACTAGGTTCTTTGCTATTCGGGGTTGGTCTTATCGCCCTTGGTTTTTGTCAAAATTATTATCAATTTCTAATAGTCTACGGAACTATTTTATCTCTCGGGATTACGTTATTTGGTAATTTATCAACTGCAAAACTTATTTCCTTTTGGTTTAATAAAAAAAATGGAACTGCTATAGGGTACGCAGCGCTAGGCATCTCTTTATCTGGTGTTTTTATTCCACCTGTTGCTGTTTATCTTATAAGTATTTTTGACTGGCGTATTACATATATGATTTTTGGTACTTTTATACTTCTTTTTATGACTCCCTTTTGTCGTATCTTTATTACCAATAAGCCATCTGATATCAATCAGAATGTAGATGGAGTAGAGTTATCTGCTTCTGATACTTCAAAAGGTGAAGTTGAAGTAATGGATTTTTGGGACATAATTAAAGTGCCTGCATTCTGGATTCTTATAATAATTTTTAGCCTCCAGTTTTGTGCAAACCTAGGAGTTTATAGCCATATATTTCCTTACGTAACTGATCTTGGCTTTGATATTAAAAAAGCAGGATATGCTGTATCGGTTGGCGCTTTTGGGGCAGCAATAGGAAAGGTAGTGTTTGGTAAGCTAATTGATATTTTTTCTGCAAGAATAACGCTTTGGATATCTATTATAATTCAAGGAATAGGAATTTTATTAGTTTCTTATTCTTCATCTTACAACCTTCTTCTTTTATCAGTTCTTGCTATGAGCTTGGGTTTAGGAGGAAGCGTGCCTCTTATGAATATTTTATTTTCTAAAACATTCTCTCCAATCAATTTTGGTAAGGCTCTTGGTCTTGCGGTTCCTTTTATGGTTCCAATTCAGGTTATAGGAGGACCATTATCAGGATGGCTTTTTGATACCTTTGGGAATTATGACTTAGCCTTTTCATTAAATTCGGGTGTTTGTTTTATTGCATTTTTATTTGTTTTCATGCTCAATGTTCCATCAGATAAACATAGCTGAAAATTTTATGATCATAAGGTAAAATAATTAACGATAACTATAAGGGGAATGAGATGGGAAATAAACATTTAGACGGAAAAGTAACCTTAATACTTGGAGCTGCGGGTAAAGACAATATGGGTCAGGTAATGGCCCGGAGATTTGCGAAAGAGGGTGCAAAGTTAGTATTAGCTGGACGTAATGAAGATGCCTTGAAAGAAATTTCAAAAGAGCTTGATGCAACATATTGCGTTTGTGATATTACAAAAAAAGAAGAAATCGATTCGATGGTCGAAGAAACAGTTAAACATCATGGCGTTCTTCACTCGGCGATTCAGGCAACTGGATGGGGTTACCTATCACCATTTTTAGAAAGCTCAGAGGAAGATTTAATTAAAATAATGAATCTTCAATTTAAAGGGCCTTATCAATTTTTTCAGGCATGTATTCCTGCAATGACTGAAGGTGGCTCTATAATTCAAATTTCATCTGCTACAGCTACTATAATGCTCGATAATCATGCTGCTTACATGGGAACNAAGGCTGGAATTGATCATGTCGTCAGGACAGTGGCCAATGAGTTTGGTGAAAGAAATATTCGTGCAAACTCAATTTCACCTGGATTGACTGCATCTCCCATGACTGAAGCGGCTATGTCTGCACCAGGGCTTAAGGATGCATTTTTAAAAGAATATCCACTCGGAAGGATNGGTACATCAGATGATATCGCGGCAATGGCAGTGTTTTTATGTAGTGATGAATGTTTCTTNTCTGGTCAAAACTTGCAAGTAAATGGTGGTTTAACTCTAAGAAGAAACCCAAGAAGTTCTGATATTGACGCATCTGTTGCGGAAGCCATGGCTAAGCTTGAGAATTAAAATTTATTTACTTAAATACCAGGAAGGATAAGATTTGAAAAAAAATATTAATAAGCAAACTGAAACGGTAGCTGATCTCCAGATTGGTCCAACTAATCAAGGAATGGTGAGAATTTATATTACCTCAAATTCTATTGATATTCCTATGGATTTTTCTCCTGAAGAAGCGAGAAGCATTGCCGACGAGCTAAATGCATCAGCCGTTCTAGCNGAAAAAAGTTAATACTTATTATAATGAATAAAAATAGAAATTTTTTCTTTTATGGAATTGGCTCTATTGCTTTTGGTATAAAAGGAAATGCATTTTCTTGGTTTCTTTTTTTCTATTACAATATGGTTATAGGCCTGCCTGCTTGGATGGCCTCATTAGCTCTTGGAATAGCAACAATTTGGGATGCTTTTTCGGATTTATTAGTTGGTTATTCTTCCGACCACACGAAGTCTAGGTTAGGAAGAAGACATCCCTACATGTATGCNGCCTTAATTCCTGTCCCTATCTTTTTCTATTACCTTTGGAATCCACCTACNTTTGAAACAGATATTAATTTATTTTTATACCTTCTTGTAATGGCTATTTTAGTAAGAACTAGCACTACCCTTTTTGAGATACCTAATCAGAGCTTGGGTCCAGAAATAACNCGAGAATATCACGAAAGAACAAGGATGATGTCGCTNAGATATTTCTTTGGNTGGATGGGTGGAACTGTGATGACCATCTTAATGTGGTTTATATTTTTAAAACCAACAGTTGATTATCCTAATGGGCAGTTAAATCCCGAAGGCTATGAAACATATGGAGTTGTCGCTGCATCGCTGATGTTAATCGCAATGATTGTTTCATCTTTAGGTCTTAATAGAATAATACCTAATCTTTCCAAGCCTGCTAAAAATAATAACTTTAGTGAAATAAAGGATGAACTTAAAAATACCCTCCTTAATCCGTCTTTTTTAGTTTTATTTATTGGCGGTATTTTTGCAGGAATGGCCTCAGGCTTCTCTGCAGCGCTAAATATTTATTTCAATACTTTTTTTTGGGGATTTAATAATATTCAAATAGGGATAGTTACAGTTATTGCCGTTGTTCCTGGTATTGTTGGCGCGATGATTATTTCAAGGATTCTTTCCGTTAAAATTGGAAAAAGAAAGGCAGCTATTGTATGTGGAATGATAGCTTTAATTCTAACGCCAGTTCCATATGCCTTAAAAATATATGGTCTTGCGCCTGAATTTGGTTCAAATGCTTTATTGTTATTAATGAGCGTATATTATTTTATTGAAGTTTCGACTGGTGTTGCGGTTACTATTTTGGTCTCATCTATGGTTTCAGATATTGTTGAAGATTCTGAATTAACTACTAAAAAAAGATCAGAAGGAATTTTCTTTTCTGCGCANGGTTTTTCAAATAAGGCAGTNTCAGGTGTTGGAATTTTTCTTGCAGGCCTTGTTACCTCATTAGCTGGTTTACCAACGGATGCTAAGCCAGGAAGTGTTGATGATTCTATTCTGATAAATGTGGCACTAATATTTGTCCCTATTTATATGGTCCTGTATTTATTATCGTTATATTTTCTTAATAGATACAAGATAGACAAAGAGACACACGAAAAAAATATTTCAGAAATAGATCACAGAACTGAATGAATACTATAAAATAATATAAATATAGAAAGGTTTAATTATGAATATTTCAAGTAGAGAAAATATTATCAAATTAGTCGCAGATGGCTATGTTGAAAGAGGCTTATTCAGTGGTATTGAGTGGCTTGCAGAAAAGTCTGGTAAAACTATTTTGTCTGGTAAAGCCGGATATAAGAAATTTGAAGATAAGAGTCCTATACCCGAGAATGCTATATATAGAATTTATTCAATGACAAAACCTATAACCGCAGTTTTAGCATTAAAATTAGTCGAAAAGGGAATGTTGAGATTATACGATCCTGTTTCAGCATTCATTCCATCTTTCGATGGTTTGAAGGTTTTAAAATCTGATGGAACTACCGAGAGCATCTCAAGGCCAATGACTATTGAGGATCTATTAACTCATAGGAGTGGGCTAACTTATGATTTCTTAATGGGGTGCCATGTAGCACCATTATATAGTGCGCAAGATATTTCAGATGATGGAAGCAAAAATCTGAAGGAAAAGTGCGAGGCTTTATCCCAACTTCCCCTTGCTTATCAACCGGGCACTAGGTTTAATTACTCTGTATCATTAGATGTTTTAGCTAGAATTATAGAAGTAGTTTCTGAAGAAGATTTTTACAAAGTACTAAAAAAAGAAATTTTTGATCCTCTCGGAATGGAAGATACGGGTTTTGGAGTGAAAGAAGAGAATATTTCTAAATTAATGTCTACTTATGGTGCAAGAAATTTTAAAGAAATCATGAATGCAAAGCCCCATAGTCTTATTGAGACAGATGTAAATGAACATAATCCATACAATAAAAGTGATACCTTTCAAAGAGGAGGTACTGGATTATTTTCTACAACTCAGGACTACCTATCATTTGCTAGAATGCTCTTAACTGGTAAATCAAAAAATGGGGAAGTTATCCTATCAAGGAATATGATTAATTATATGAAAGTGAATCGAATACCAGATTCGCAATTACCTCTTATGCTTGGCCCTTTACCATTTGTTGGGTATGGATGGAATTTAATTGGTCGTACTGTTTTGGATTCTGGGAAAACAATGTCCTTAACCGGGAAAAATGAATTTGGATGGGCAGGTGCTGCATCGACTTATTTTTGGGTAGACCCCGATGAAGATTTGGTTGGAATAATAATGACTCAGTATTTAGGATCTATGTGGCCAATCAGTGATGACCTTCGGGTAGCCATGTATCAAGCTATAGAATAACTAAATTTTTGCTCTTATAAAAAATATGAAAGCCATTAAATATTCAATTCCGGCATAAATAACTCTTTTTTCCTCTACACCTTCAAAATAAGGTAAAAATCCAACTGATCTTCCGATTGCCAAACCAAGCATTAATAAGCTAAAAACTTTAAACCATTGCTTTCGTGAATCGGGCTGGTGAGAAGCAAGAAGAATTCCAAGTCCCATAAAAGAAAACATTCCTGCAAGAGCCCTTATTTCACTTGCTCCAGCTTCACTTTGAATTACAACATTAAGACTGACAATATCATTTTTAGCGAAAAGTGTTGGATCATAAACACCTACTAGACCAAGGATAAGCCACATAAGACCAAGAGCGTAACAAAATATATTTATTAAAGATTTCATATATTTATAAATAAACTAGTTTTCATAAAATAAAAAGATCGATTTAATTTAATTAACTTTTTTTCGTTCAGGAAGAAGCGGAAGTGATTTTATTATTTTAGAATCAATTTCTTTGTTTACGGCCTCAATATTTACCCATCGCTCCGAGGATGATGGATGAGAAGATGCGTATGATATTGATCCAGGATTTTCAACTGACATGCGGCGCCAAAAATTAGCTACACCTTTTCTATCAATATTTGAATTTGCCATTATATACATACCTACATAATCTGCCTCTCTTTCAAAGTCCTGACTGTACATTTGGGCCCCTATATTACCAAAAGTTCCTCTTGTATTTATACCTGCGCTTGAGGCAGCAAGATCAACTATTGTTCCTAAAATAAAATTATTACTTTTTTTCTCAATATGGCCTTCTGTATTATGAGCTAATTCATGGGCAATAATCATTTGAAGTTCTTTATCTTCTTCTATAAAACGAAGCATTCCTTGAGTAATATATATATTCTTACCATCTGCATAAGCGTTTAGAGAATTATCCTGGCTTAAAATTATTCTATGATTGCATATATTAATTGGCTCAACTTCNAAGCTTAGATCTTCATTATTTCGTCTTATATTTATATTTATATTTTTATTACCAAAGTTCCTCTGGCGACTATTCTTTACTATTTCATCGTTAGTCCATGAGAAATCTTTTGAAGAAATCTTAACTATTTTATCTCCCTTTAATAGCCCAGATTTACTTGCTGGCGATCGATCGATAACAAATAGTACTTCAGGTTCTTCGGTAAAATTAAGCTTATCTGAAGCAGCCTTTTTGAATTCTTTTTTTATTTGATTTATTGAAATTATCTCTAATCCAATAGCTTTTTTAATGTTAGCTCCACAAAAGTCTGTAGATTTTTGAAGAATTGGCCACGCAATATTATTTAATCTTTCTAGCCGACTGTAATAAGTTTCAAGAGCTATTCCTTGCATAATCACTCTTTCTTTTTCTGTATCAACATCTAATCCTCTACTCGTAATTGTAGTGGGTGCTTCACAGGATGAAATTATGCCTAGAATTAAGAGAAGTATAAATTTTTTGATAAACATAACACCTATTCTTGTGGTGCCCGGGGGCGGATTTGAACCACCGACACGAGGATTTTCAGTCCACTGCTCTACCCCTGAGCTACCCGGGCTAATAAATAAATATTATCATATATTAGAGGTAATATAACTGTCCAACACTAAGAGACAAGCCTTTTAATTAGCTATATTTAGTGCTCGTCGTTTTGTTGGTTAGTATCAACATGATATCTTTCACCAAGCCATCTATTTAAATCAACTTGGGAACATCTTTTTGAGCAGAAGGGAAAAAAATCTTTTTTTGAAGTATTCTTACATGTTGGGCAGGAGGAATTTTTCATTAATAAAACTCTACTATTTATGTCTATAGGTTATTCTTCCTTTAGATAAATCATATGGAGTCATTTCAACCGTAACTTGATCACCAGCAAGAACTCTTATTCTATTTTTTCTCATCTTTCCTGCAGTATGAGCAATTATTTCATGGTCATTTTCTAATTTAACTTTAAAAGTTGCATTGGGAAGTAGTTCCAAAACAGTACCGGGGAATTCTAATAATTCTTCTTTAGCCACGTAATCTCCATTTGATAAAAACTCTTATAACAAACTAAACCAACTTATTAAAGGATTGAATTTTTTTGTTGTATATTCATATGAATAGCGAATACAAAAGAGTGAATAGTCTTCTTGACGTATTAAGATCAATTTCAAAGTCATTGCTTAAAATAAAATCAAGATTTTTAGCTCCCTCATTATGAATTTTTCTTCTATTATTTTCAATTTCTTCAAGCTTATCTGTTGATCCACTCTTTATTTGTTCATAATAATTTGAACATGCCAAATGATAGCTTTTAATTATTTTTTTTAACCCACTTATTGATTTGGTTATATTGTATTCTTTTTTATTTTTATTTTCTCGAATATCAATTACAAGCTGCCCACTGTTAAGAGATAAATTCATTGTAAATGGGCCAACGAAATTATCTTTCTTTATTCTAAAAGAATTTTCTGCAATTAAATCATGAATAGCTGCCTCTCTTTCATATTTAATAAAATCAGTAATTTGATCAACTTTGGCTCCGATTATATTAATTTCTTTAATATAATTATTTTTCATTCAATCGAACCTTTATTGATTGAGCGTGAGCATCTAATCCTTCACATTCCGCTATTATTTTTGCAGAGGGACCAATATTATCCATAGTTTTCTTAGTGCTTTTTATTGTCGATATTCTTTTTATAAAATTATAAACCGAAAGTCCTGATGAATTCCTTGCAGCCCCATTTGTGGGTAAAACATGGCTTGGGCCCATTATATAATCACCCATGGCCTCAGGAGTCCATTTGCCCATAAATATAACGCCTGCATTAATAATATTATTTTCAATACTTTGGCAATTTTTAAACATTAAGGATAAATGTTCGGGAGCTATTTCATTAATAATATCAGGAGAGTTTTTTAAGTCCTTAATGACTATGATTAAACCATTCTTCTTTAAGCTATTCTTGATAATATCAGATCGATTTAATTTTCTAATTACTTTTTTAATACTGTCATTAACGTCTCTCGCGAATATTTCATTATCTGTAATAAGAATAGCTTGAGCAGACTCATCATGCTCGGCTTGTGCCAACATGTCGTAAGCGACCCAATCTGGATTGTTATTTTTATCTGCTACAATTAATATTTCACTGGGCCCTGCCATCATATCAATATTTACATCACCAAGAACTTGTTTTTTAGCTTCAGCAACCCACTGATTTCCTGGGCCAACAATAATATCAACTGGTTTAATTGTTTCAGTCCCATACGCAAGGGATCCAATTGCCTGTGCTCCACCAACTCTATATATATCTTTTATACCGCATACTTCCGCAGCAGCTAAGATTAGTGGATTAATTTTTCCAGAAGGCGAAGGAACGGTCATTGTTATATTTTTTACACCAGCAACCTTAGCAGGTATTGCACTCATTAAAACTGAACTTGGGTAGGATGCCTTTCCTCCAGGAACATAAATCCCAGCGCTTTCAAGAGGAATCCATCTTGTTTTAATCTTCATACCATCATTATCTGAATAATTTATGTTTTTTGGCATTTGGTATTTATGAAACTTTTCTATTCTTTTTGCCGCTAGCCTAAGTGCCTTTAGACTTTCCTTTGAACAGTTTAATTTGGCATTTTTAATTTCACTAGATTTTAATTTTAATTCTTTTTTAGGATTAGANACATTATCAAATTTTTTAGCATACTTAAAAAGAGCTATATCCTTTTTCGTTTTGATATCGTTAAGGATNTTCGATACTGATAATTTAATTTCTTTAGAATCCATTCGTTTAAATTGAATAATCTTTTTTAAAGATGCATCAAATTTCAAATCGTTATATTTAATGATTTTTATCATTCTTAGTCCTTACCATGAATCGGCTTATTTGGTATTACCCAAGATTCACCTATGTCAGTTAAAAAAGCTTCTATATTTTCTACATTAAAGGTTAATGATTTGTTATCAGCAAATTCTAAAAAAATAGAACCACTTGGCTTACTTGTAGTAACAAACTTTATTGTGAGTAATACTAAAATATCCTTACTTGATCCAAGATCTATTCCAAGGAATTTAATAGAATCCACATAATCAAAATGAAGAGCTGACCGTACTCTTGAGGATTTACTCTCTTCATGGCGATATCGGTTCATAAGGAATGCAAGTCTCTTTGAATTCTTATCATANCCAATGTCATCAGCCTTAATAATTGAATCTTGAGTTAGTGAAGATAGAATAGTTAGCTGCTCTTGATCTAATGCGATTAATTTTAGTCCTTTATTCATTTTAATCTCTTTTTCTTTCTATTTTTGCGCCACAAGATTTTAACTTATTTTCTATTTTATCAAAACCTCGGTCCAAATGATATATTCTTCTTATTGATGATTTCCCTTTAGCCGATAAAGCCGCAATAATCAAAGAAGCTGAAGCCCTTAAATCTGTAGCCATAACAGGTGCAGAATTAAACTCTTTAACACCTTCTACGATAGCTGTATCTGCCTTGAGTTTAATTTTAGCACCAAACCTTGCAAGCTCTTGGACATGCATAAATCGATTTTCAAATATATTTTCTCTTATTGTACTTCTTCCATTTCCTAGAGCCATTAATGCCATAAATTGCGCTTGAAGATCAGTTGGAAAGCCAGGGTATGGTGCTGTAGATATATCAATAGGTTCAATTATTTTATTATCCTTTTTGATATTTAACCGGTTGCCATCCGACGATATCTTTGTTCCAGATTGCTCTAATAAATTAGTTAGTAAATTAATTTCGTTTGGATTTACTCCCTTTAAGGATATGCCTCCTCCTGTTGCTGATACCGCTATAGCAAACGTACCTGCTTCAATTCTGTCTGGTGGTATGGAAACTTTTGTTCCATTTAGATTCGCGACACCATCAACTATTATAATATCACTTCCATGCCCTTTGATTTTTGCTCCCATTTTAATTAGCATTTCAGCTAATGCTATAACTTCAGGCTCCTTTGCGGCATTTTTAATTATTGATCTTCCGTCTGCTAATGATGACATCATTAAAAAAAAATGAGTAACACCTACTGAAGGAAAGTCTAAAGAAAAGTCTAGAGGTTTTAAACGGCTTTTGATGGATGCAAAAACATATCCTTCTTTAAGATCTAATGTTACTCCCATCTTTTTTAAAATGGATAAATAAAAATCAATTGGCCTTGTTCCAATTGCGCATCCTCCGGGCAATGAAACCTTGGCTTCTCCATGTCTAGCTATAAGAGGTGCCAATACCCAAAAACTCGCTCGCATTTTTCTGACCAGGTTATAGGATGCCTCTGTATTTAGGATTTCTTTAGTTGTGCAAGTTATTTTGTTTTTTAAGTCTGATGATTGATCGAATTGAATCTCTGCCCCCAAGGACTTCATTAACTCAACTAATATTAAAACATCAGAAAGGTTTGGAATGTTATCTAGCTCAACTTTTTCTTTAGTCAATAAAGATGCTATCATCATTGGTAGTGATGCATTTTTTGAGCCAGAAATTTGAATCTCACCCTCAAGAGGGGAGCCGCCAATAATTTCAATTAAATCCATTACTTCTCTTCTTTATCATTTAAGATTTTTTTCTTAACTTGAGTTTTTCTTCTTCTAAGATTTTTACGCAGTGCATCGTATAATTTTTCTTCTTTGCTTTTATTTTTTGAATTTTCTTTCATAATTTTATGTTTATTAAATATACTCTAAATAATTAATCGTTGACATCAATTCTTGTTTAGTTGATTTAACTGACTAAGCCCACGTAGCTCAGTGGTAGAGCACTCCATTGGTAATGGAGAGGTCAAGAGTTCGATTCTCCTCGTGGGCACCACAATTAAATACTTTTTAATATCAAGCTTATAAAGTTTTTTTAAATAAAAATATAATTTATTTATAAGGTTTTTATTTTTTACAATAATTTTCATCTTCTCTTTCTGTTAATTATAGAATCACTTGTAAACGCTTCTGCCAAATTCGATTTTCTAAAATAAGGCAAAATTATATACTAAATTATTAACTATAATGACTGTTATAATGGTCTATAGGATAAAAAATTCTCAATTATGTCATAAATGTGTCAAAAAAAAGGAAACTTTAGTTGACAAATGAATCATAAAACTATGGAATCGTTGTAAGTGAGTTTATTTAAATAATTCACATAACATGCAAGGGAGGAAATCGCATGCTTAATACTGCAAAAAACTTTCTAAGTGAAGTAGTATCACTAGGTCTTTTACTAATTGCTGTAGGAATTGTTCTACAAGTAATCTTTGGTTCAGCTGTTCCATTTGTTGGCGGTGATATTGTTGCTAATCTAACAGGTTTAATTGGAACTCTAGGAGATGGTGGCCTTGTTGGTTTAATTTCAATTGGAATTATTCTATACCTAATTCAAAAAGCTTAATTAAATTAAGCATAAGAAAAATTAAGGGGTGTCGCAAGGCATCCCTTTTTTTATATAAAATTTAAACTTTTTAACTATAGTTATTAATAATTTTTAAAAGGATATAAAATGTCTAAGTCTGGAAATTGTTTATGCGGCGATGTTAGCTTTACTTATGATTCTGATCCCAGAATGTTTTTGATTTGTCATTGTACAGATTGCCAAAAATCCACAGGAAGTCCTTTGGCTTCGATTATTATAGTACCTGAAGATGAATTTAAGATTAGTGGTTCAACTGGGAGCTATGAGTGTGAGGCTAAAGTAACACGTTCATTTTGTAAAAAATGTGGATCACAGATTTTTAGTAGAATAGAAAGTGCGCCTGGTGTTGTTGCAATTAAGACTGGTGTTCTAGATGAGCAACCCTCTAGTGAACCTAATCTTGTATGCTGGACAAAGAGTAAGCCTGATTGGCTCGACATAAGGCATCCTGAGAATGCTTTTGAGAAGAATCCAGGCTAGCTGACATTCTGCCACACAGCCCGTAACATTATTATATAGTATGGTTTTACGAATTGTTTTAATAAATAAAAGTTGTGAAGATGGTAAATAAAAATAGACGTCAATTTTTAAAAGATTTTAGTACTGGATTGCTAACGCTTTCAGTAAGTCCATATATTATTGGAGTTAATAAGCAGGCTCATGCAAGCTCTGCTAATAGCTTTAACAAGCATAATTTTTTTAATCCTAGTTTAATTGGTTGGGACGATGTAAGTCCTTTGAAAGAATCAGATGTGAGTGGTGTGCTTGTTCCTGAGGGATTGAAGTGTACTTTAATAGCTAAATCTGGTGAAAAAGTTCATGGTGATCATGTTTGGCATGGATCTCCTGATGGTGCATCAGTATTTCCAACAAAAGATAATGGATGGATCTATGTTAGTAATAGTGAGTTAGGGGGCTCTAAAGGTGGGGCTGGTGCTATTAAATTTAATCAAAATGGGCAAATAGAAGATTCTTATTCAATTTTAGAAAACTCTAATAGAAATTGTTCTGGAGGATCTACTCCTTGGGGCACTTGGCTATCTTGTGAGGAGCATGATAAGGGAATTGTTTGGGAGACCTCACCTTTTAGGGATGATAATAGATTTCCTAAGAAAAGAAAAATTTTAGGAGCTTTCCGGCATGAGGGTGCTGCGGTTGATCCATATAATAATTATATCTATATGACGCATGATGATATGGCTGGATTCTTTTATCGATTTATTCCGGGCGGAGAGGTTTATACAGATGCATTTTATGATAAGGGTGAGCTTCAGGCTGCAAAAGTTAATAAGAATGGTTCTATAGCATGGTTAAAAGTACCTGATCCATTCGTAAAATATGAATCAATTATCGAACAACTACCGGAAGCAACGCCTTTTGAAAGGGGTGAAGGTATTGCGTATTTTGATGGTAAAATTTTCTTCACTACTACAAATGATCATAGGGTATGGTTATTTGATCCGGTGAAAAATAAGCTTTCTATCTTTTATGATGGCAAAGAGAACTTTGGGATAAAAAACCCTTTTAGTTGGATAAAAAATTGGCGTGAAGAAAATCAAGACAAACCACTTCGTAGCCCAGACCAAATAACGGTTAGTAATGGAGGTTATCCGCTTGTTGCTGAGGATGGAGATAATATGGAGTTATGTTTCTTAGATCATAACGGATTTGCAAAACCTTTGGTTCGTATAGAGGGGCATTGGTTATCAGAAATTACTGGACCAGCATTTTCACCTGATGGTTCTCGACTATACTTTTCATCTCAAAGAGGAAAATCAGGATCACGTTCTACTGGAGGAATGACCTTCGAAATAACTAGAGTGCTCTAGTTTATTCTTGTAATATTTTTTTTGCATTCTTTTCAAATTCTTTTATTTTTTTAGAATCCTCATCACTGGGAAGCTCTAAAGCTCTAGGTACCTCAATACCTTTTTTGAAGCTAGGTCTAGCATTCATTTCTTCCATCCAGCGCCTTAGATTTGGTAAATCATCGATCGCAACTCCAGACCACTCATGAATTCTTATCCATGACCAGTTTGCAATATCTGCTATAGAAAAGTCCTTAGCTAAATAGTGATTTTTTTCAAGGTGCCTATCAATAACAGTAAATAATCTCTTACTTTCATTTTGGTAACGATCAATCACGGATTGTATCTTTTCTGGAAAGTACCGATAAAATACATTGGCTTGCCCCATCATTGGTCCTATTCCGCCCATCTGAAACATTAGCCATTGCAATACCTCTGATCTACCGGCTGGATCAGAGGGAAGAAGTTTAGATTCCTTTTCTGCTAGATAAATCATAATTGCACCAGATTCAAAAATAGCTAGATTATTTTCATTACGGTCAATTATTGCAGGGATTCTTCCGTTTGGATTAATTTTTAAAAAAGATTTTTTCTTTTGATCTCCTTTAATTAAGTCAATCTCTTTAACTTTATATGGAATTGATAGCTCTTCCAGGGTTATTGAAACCTTCCAGCCATTAGGAGTAGATGCAGTATAAAGATCAATCATAATGTTGTCCTATTAATTTAAAGTTTATGAACTTCAAAGATTANATCTAAATATCGTTTAATCAANATAATATAATCATTGACGCAAAGAAAATCGCTTGTAAGGTTTNACGATATGAAAAAACTATCATCTCTTATTTTAGTAGCTTACGGAGGGCTAGCAATACCCTTAGCCGCACTTGGCTTACCTCTGGTTGTTTACCTCCCACCTTTTTATGCTGGACCAATTGGTTTAGGGGTTGGAACGGTAGGTCTAATTTTTATGATAGCAAGATTTTGGGATATTTTTACAGATCCTATAATGGGTATGATTGTGGATCGTTACCCAAGTCGGTGGGGCAAAAGAAAACACTGGATAGCTATCGGTGTTCCAGTTCTGCTAATAGCTTCTTGGTATATTTTTTTTCCAGGCGGTAATCAACCTCCAATTTATTTAGCATTCTGGCTTTTTATTTTATATTTGGCTTTTACTTTTGTTGGTTTAACCCAGCAGGCATGGGGTGTCGATATTTCTAAAAGTTATAATGATCGATCAAAAGTCTATGGCTGGAGAGAAATGGGCTCAATTTTTGGAATGATGTCAGTTTTAGCTTTGCCTGCAATTCTAGAAAGTTCTGGTGCTAGCTTTACAGAAATGGTTGGAGGAATGGGTTATTTTTTTATGATCGCACTTCCTGTTACAGCATTATTTGGCTTATTAATTATCCCTGATGATAAAAAATCTAAAGGTACAAGCTTTCCAAGATTGTCAGAAATACCCTTACTTTTAAAAGGCAACAGACCACTTCAAAGAACTCTGATGATAGAATTTCTTTGTAGTAGTGCCTCTTCAATATCTGGAGCTACATATATTTACTTAGCAAGATATGTCTTTGATATGGGGGATATTTCTAGTCGAATACTATTCCTGTATTTTTTTGCTGGATTATTAATTATGCCCTTTTGGATGAAGCTATCTTATTTTATTGGAAAATCTAAAACACTATTGATATCCACCTTACTATGCTCTCTAACTTTATCTGTTTATATTTTTATTGATACGAAAGATGCTTTACCAATACTCATTATTCTAACAATACTTTATGGGATTGGTTATGGCGCACCTTTTACACTCACTCGAGCCTTAATGGCTGATATAGTAGATGCTGATGAACTAAGAAGTGAAAAAAAACGTCCAGGGTTATTCTATTCAATATTAACAACTTTTTCTAAAGTAGGCGCTGCTATTGCGGTTGGCGCTGTTTATACATATTTAGAGTGGAGTGGCTTTAGGCCTGGTGAGGTTGCAACTGAAGAAGTTAAGGGTATTATATTATTTGTATTCGCTGTATTGCCGATGGTTTTATATTTTAGTGCTTCTTTATTGTGTATTGGTTATGAATTGACCTCCACAGAACATAAAAAAATCCAAATAGAGCTTGAACAAAAAAGAGATATAAATAGTAAGTTAGAATAATAAAAATATAAATTTTAAGAGGGGATTAAAATGGGTGGACCACTAGACGGCGTTAAAATAATTGATCTTTCAACAGTTGTTTCGGGGCCTCTCGCAGGCTCGTTATTGGGCGATCAAGGTGCTGATGTTATAAAGATAGAATCTCCAAATAGGCCTGATAATGCAAGATTTATGGGGCCAATACGAGGTGAAAATGGTGCATTATTTGCAGCTGCAAATAGATCGAAAAGAAGTCTTGCGCTTGATTTAAAAAAGGAAGGCTCTTTAGATGTTATCTTTAAATTAGTCGAGGGCGCAGATGTCGTTCTTGATAATTTTCGTCCAGGAGTTTTAAAAAAGCTTGGTTTAGAATATGAGAATTTAAAAAAGCATAACCCTAAGATTATTCAATTGTCTATTACGGGATATGGTGTTGATGGTCCTTATTCTAAAAGAAGGGTTTATGATCCTCTTATTCAAGCAACCTCTGGTATAGCAGATGCCCAGTCTGTTGACGGCAAACCAAAATTTGTAAAAACTCTAATGTTTGATAAGATAACTTCATTAACTGCAGCCCAATCAATAACAGCCGCTTTGTTTGCAAGAGAAAGAACTAATGAAGGTCAAAAAATAAACCTTTCTATGCTCGACGCAGCTTTATACTTTATGTGGTCAGATAATATGTATAATTTTACGTGGGAAGGTGAGGGCTGGAATCCTATGCCTAATATTGCTGATTTTTATGAGCCCGTAAAAACTAAAGATGGTTATATAGCTCTNGTTTCAATTAATGATATCGAGTTTGCTGGTGCTTGCAAGGCTATTGATAGAGANGATATCTTAAAGGATGAAAGATTTTCTACAATGGAAAGCCGAATGATGAATGTAATGGAATTACAAAAAATATTNTTACATGAGTATACTTTATTTACNTCTGAAGANCTTGTTGAACGAATGGATAAAAACGATGTTGCTTCAGCCATTATTAATAAGCTAGGTGATGTTGTTGATGATCCTCAGGTTTTAAACAATGAAACTATTATTAGTACGAAGAAAGATGAAGAGAATTCCATGCAAAGTCCAAGATCACCAGCCCAGTTTGGTTTAACAAAATGCGCTTCTGATTATAAGTTTATGCCAAATCTTGGTGAACATTCAAAAGAAGTATTGTTGGAGTGTGGTTTTTCAGAAGATGAAATAAATAATTTAGCCGATCAAAATATTATAGCCATAAGATAGATGATAAGTCTTAGAGCTAAACTCTGGATAAGTATTTTAAGATTCTTCCGTTGGAGAATGGGCTCTCTNTTGAGAGTTACGCANAATAAGAAAAAGTCTGTTAAATTTGANTATTGGCGAAAAATTAAAAATTTTAATATCTCAGAAAGGCATTTTGATAATTTTAAGGTTATAGAGTTTANTCCAAAAAATTATATCAGTGATAAATTTATTATTTATTTACATGGAGGCGGTTATGTNGCGTGTGGTCCAGAAACACATGCACCCTTGGTTACTCAATTATCGAGTTATTCAAAAATAACAACCTTATTCCCTGTTTATCGTTTGGCGCCAAAATTTCCTTTTCCTTCTGCAATTGATGATTGCCTTATTGTTTATAAGGATTTGTTGGATAAAGGAGTTNATCCAAAAAATATCTCCTTAGCTGGTGACTCAGCTGGAGGAGGTTTGGTAATGGCTTTGCTTCAAATACTAGACAGGGATAAAATAGACTTTCCATCTTCAGCAATTCTTATATCTCCCTGGACTGATTTAACTCTTTCAGGTGAATCAATTAATTCTAGAATACAAAGAGATCCAATGCTACGCCCTGGAAAAGAGATGGATAACGTGATTAAGGCATATATAGGCGATGAAGACCCTCAAAACCCACTAATATCTTCTATATTTTGTAAAACTATTAAGCTTCCCCCTATTCAGATTCATGTAGGGACTGAAGAAATCTTATATGATGATGCTATTCGATTATTTAATAATCTAACTCAAGAAAGTACGAATATTGTNGAGATAAAAGTGTGGGAGGGTATGTTTCATGTCTTTAATATTTTTTGTAAGGGCTCCATAGCTATCCCTGAAGCAAAAGCCGCTAATAGAGAAATAATAGATTTTATATTGAGATATTATCCTAAGAAATAAGGGACTAATGTTAAGGCTATTAATGACACAAGTATTAATCCAAGAATATTTAGGGCAAAGCCAGCTTTAATCATTTGATTTACTGAAAATAAATTTGAACCATAGACAATTAGATTTGGTGGTGTCGCAACTGGTAACATAAATGCGCAACTCGCAGCAAGAGTAATAGAAGCAGTCAAAACAAGTGGGCTTTCCCCTAAGCCAATTGCCATAGAGGCTATAACGGGAAGAAAAACACTTGTAGTTGCTAAATTTGATGTAAGTTCTGTTAAAAAGATTATTAATCCCACTGANGCTATAACTAGAACAACTAATCCAAGCGAACCTAAGGGCTCCAAGTTTCCNCCCAGCCAGANAGAAAGGCCGCTGNATGAGACTGCNTTAGCAAGACTTANACCTCCGCCAAATAAAATTAAAAGATTCCAAGGAACATTCTTTGCAGTCTCCCAGTCCATCAACTTTTCATCCTTTATTCCATTTGGTATTAAAAATAGAGAAACAGATGCTATTATAGCAATCACATGATCTGATAAATTACCAAGACCGGGTANACTCTGAAGACCNTCTCTTGATATCCATGAAAATGCTGTTAAGCAAAATATTATTAGTACCCGTTTTTCAGGAATAGAAATATTTCCAAGATTCTCATATCTTTTTTGAATTAAATTCATAGCATCATCATTAGATGAAAAATTTGTATCAAAAATAACTTTTGTTAATACAAACCATGTTGCAGGAAGCATAATAAATGCCAGCGGCAGTCCTACAGACAGCCAATCAATAAAACTAATTTGGATATTATAATTTTGTTCAATAAAGCTAGCAAATACTGCATTTGGAGCTGTTCCAATAAGTGTCGTCATTCCTCCAATTGTCGCAGCATATGCTATTCCTAGCATTAGAGCAGTTGCAAAACCGTTATTACTTGAATCTGAGTTTTGGCTTGCAGCAATTGTTGCTACAGACACTCCAATTGGAAGAAGCATAAGTGTAGTTGATGTATTCATCATCCACATAGATAAAAATGCACTTACAGCCATAAAACCTGCAATTAATGTCGAGCCATCTTTCCCAGAAAATCTCAGTATCCCTAATGCCATACGTTCATGTAGGTTTGATTTTTGAATACTTAAAGCTAAGATAAAACCACCTAAGAATAAGAAAATATTTTTATTGGAAAAAGAGATAGCAGCTTCTGAAAAAGATGAAATACCAAATAGTGGAAAAAATATTAAAGGTAAAAGAGCGGTTACAAATAATGGTATTGCTTCTGTTGCCCATAAAATTGCCATTAAGGATCCGACTGCAGCAACACGCCATGCACTAATTGAAATTTCATCAGGAGCAGGACTAAAAAGCATTAATAAAAAAACCGCTATCGCAAAACAAAGTTTAATATTAATTCTATTTATAATTTGCATAGCTAACTTTATATCCTATCTTTGCAATTTAGAAAATTCGAAAATAAATCTATCTTTAATGTTATTATTTATATAGCTTTTTATCATCACGGGAGAACAATATGAATAATATGCCTAAAAATAGAATGCTAAAATTAAAAACAAGACCTGTTGGTGCTGTTACATCAGATCATTTCGAGCTAGTTGAAGAGCAGATGCCTGAACTCCAAGAAGGTCAGATTTTAGTAAAAGTTTTATATCTCTCTTTTGACCCAACTCAAAGAGGGTGGCTTAATGATGTTAAGTCATATGTTCCACCAGTTCAAATTGGTGAGGTGATGCGTGCTAGCTCAGTAGGTCAAGTTATAGATTCTAAAGACGCTAATTTTGTTAGTGGCGACTTAGTTCAAGGAACTTTTGGCTGGCAAGAATATGCTGCTGTTAATAGTTCTACAGGTATAATGCCGATACAGAAAGTGCCTGAAGGTATACCGCCTACTTCTGCTTTAAGTATCTATGGAATTACCGGCTTAACAGCTTTTTTTGGTATGGTTGAAATTGGGCAGCCTGTAGAAGGCGATACTGTTTTAGTTTCTGGAGCGGCGGGAGCAACAGGCTCTGTTGCAGGTCAGATTGCTAGAATAAAGGGAGCTAAAAATGTCATAGGAATAGCCGGAGGAGCTGAAAAGTGTAATTGGGTTGTTAATGAGGCTGGCTTTGATTCCTGTATTGACTATAGAAATGACGATGTTGCCGCGAGAATAGCTGAGCTTGCCCCTAAAGGCATTGATATATATTTTGATAATGTAGGTGGAGATATTCTAGAGATTGCTCTAGCTGCAATTGCCCAAAATGCTCGTATTGTTATGTGTGGAGCTATATCATCTGGCTACACAATGGAATCTCTTCCACCTGGACCGTCAACACTTACAAATCTTATTATCCAAAGAGGGCGTATGGAAGGTTTTATAGTCCTTGATTATGCTGATAGGTTTCTAGAAGCAATTATTGCTCTTGGATCATGGGTATCAGAAGGAAAAATAGTATATCAGGAAGATATTGCCGAAGGTCTTGAAAATTGTCCTTCAACTTTAGCTAGATTATTTGAAGGAAAAAATCTTGGTAAGCAATTACTTAAAATTTCAGATTTAACATAGTTTTAAGTTAGGAAAGTTTCTTTAGTTTTTCTAAACAATCATAAAACTCTTTCATTGTTTTATTAATTATTGTTTGAACACTTTCTTCTTTTTCAATTCTTCCTGCTACTTGACCAGTTAAGGCTATCGAGGATTCCATCTTTCCTTTAAAATAAAGATCCTGAATATCTTTGAATTCTGTCATAGCATTAATTGTGTCGTCTTTTTCAAGCCTTTCTGTTTTATCAGTTCTTAGTGCTCTAAGGGCAGGGCTAGAAAAGCGATTTAGAATTACAGTATCTTGATCATCGGCTTGAATTATTGCTTCTTTCCAATTCTTATGAACAGGAGATTCTTTTGAAGAAACCATTCTTGTACCCATTTGAATACCTTCAGCACCCATGGAAAACGCTGCTACCATAGTTCTACCGTCAATAAATCCTCCTGCAGCAATTACAGGAACATTAACTTTTGAGCAGACCAAGGGTAACAAGACCATTGTGGATACGCCTTTGGGATTTTTAAAACCACCTCCCTCAAAACCCTCTACAACAAGACCGTCTACACCTGCCTCAACGGCTTTTAAGGCTGCCTTGAGAGTTGGCACAACATGAAAAACTTTAAGACCCGCTAGCTTTAATTCTTCACAATATCTAGCTGGATCACCAGCAGACGTTGTTACAAATTTTATACCTTGGTCTATGATAAATTTTACAATATCTGGATCTTTTACAAAAGCTTGGGCAATATTAACTCCAAAGGGCTTATCAGTTAAAGATCTCATAATTTTTATTTCTTCTTTTATTTTTTTGAGTTCACCTGATGAGGTTTCTATAATACCTAGCCCTCCTGAATTTGATACAGCAGAGGCTAATTTTGACCTCGCTATCCATCCCATGGGAGCCTGTATGATTGGAAAATCAATTCCTAGAAGCTTTGTAATTCTATTTTTTATAGGCTTCATTATCTTCCTTTGTTGACATATTACCTTCAAATACATTGAATAACTAAGATGATTAAAAGTACATTAATAAATTTTTTTTCTAAAAAGGAAATTACAGCTCCAATTCGTAATAAATTGATGATGACTTGGTCTAGTGAAAAAATTTTTTATAACCAAAGAGAGAAAAGGGAAAAATTAAGGATCAAGGATAAAAGGAAACACAGAGTTTATTATTTCCACTGTCTATCAGATCCCTATTCCCACCTAACAAGTCAGGTTATCAAAAAATTAATTTCTAATTTTGATGTAGAATTAGAGATAATGTTTATTTCAGAACCTTCTGAGAGTTTTACTCCCGAAAGAGATATGTATCGAAAACATTGCCTAAGGGATTCATTAGAAATAGCTCCCTGGTATGGGTTAGATTTTAAAACAAAAGGATTTTTTTCAAAAGAAAATGAAAACATATCCTATAAAATTTTAAATTACCTCTCTGATATAAAGCAGAATGATTTTATAGATTTAATAAATAGAGTTTCAAAACTTTTATGGATGAATGATTCGAAAGGTCTGGAAAAAATCATTTCCAAATTTAGCAACAAACAAAGACTTCAATTTTATAAAAAAGCTAATGAAATAACTACTGATGGCGATAAAAAAATTTCTAATTTAGAATATTATTTTGGTGCCTCTTTTCATTATGAGGGGGAAAACTATTGGGGAATTGACCGACTATCTTATTTAGAGGAGCGATTAACAGAATTAGGTCTTAAAAAGATTGAGGGTAAAAACGGAATTCTTAAAAAAATACATAAACCTAAAATGGACCTTAGTAAGCTAAATAAAATAAAAAATCCTTTAGTTTTAGAATTTTTTCCATCTCTAAATAGTCCTTATACTTATATAAGCTTTAATAGAGTTCTTAAGCTCACAGAAGTATATCCTATTGAGTTGTCAGTAAGACCTGTTTTGCCAATGCTCATGCGCGATATGAATATTCCGAGTCAAAAAGGAAAATATATACTCTCTGACGCTGCTAGAGAGGGTCGTAAACATGGCTCAATAATAAAATATATATATTCTCCTATTGGATCTCCAGCACTTAAGGCATATTCCCTCTTTCCAATTATTGACTCATATGGTTTCGGATTTAAATACTTATCACAACTGGCGAAGGCTTCTTTTTTTGACGGTATTAATATTGGTAACGAAGAATACCTTGAGAAATTGGTTAATGATTTTGGATTATCTTGGGGAATAATTAATAAAGAGCTGAATAATAATAATTGGGAAAAAATTTTAAAGAAAAATCTTGATGATATGTATAAAGGTAATTCTTGGGGTGTACCTTCTTTTAAAGTTACAAATTCAGATGGAAGCAATGCTTACTCTCAGTGGGGTCAGGATCGGATATGGCTTATTGAAAATGAAATTATTAATCGTTTATCTAGCCACCGGTGACTGACATGTGCCTATTAACTGCAGGTGCTTGATTTTTATGCGAAATATCAAAATCATGAGATTTTGGTTTATTCCTCATAGCCCTGTCTATCGCAAGGTTTAAAGATAAATCATCTTCCGTCCGCAATAAATTTCTAAAATCAATATTATTATCTTGCCCAAGGCACATGTATAATTTCCCCGTACAGGTTAGGCGAACTCTATTACAACTTGCACAAAAATTATTACTTAGAGGTGTTATAAAACCAACTAAGCCACCTGTTTCTTCTACTTTGTTGTATTGAGAGGGCCCCGAAGTTTTATAAGAGCTATCAATTAAGGTGAATTTTTCTAAGATTATTTTCTTTACCTCAGACAAAGAAATATACTGATCAATTCTATCTTTATCTGTTAAACCCATAGGCATAGTTTCAATTAGGCTAATATCAAAATTATTTTTGTGCGCCCATAATATAATATTGTTAATTTCATCTAGATTTTTATTTTTTATAACAACGGTATTGATTTTAACCTTTAGACCTGAATTCTTTGCAGCTTCTAAGCCCTCAATTACATTACATAGATCATCACGCCTAGTAATCTCATTGAATTTTTTTTCATCTAAGCTATCTAGTGAGACATTAATCCTTCTTACACCTGAATCATATAAGTCTTGAGAGGATGTTTTAAGTTGGCTTCCATTTGTAGTTAGAGTAATTTCATTTAGATCACCCCTTTCTATAAATCGTGACAACTTAGAAATAAAATTTATTATCCCTTTTCTTACAAGAGGCTCTCCACCACTTAATCGAATATTTTTTATTCCTCTTGAAATAAATAAAGCACAAAGATAATCCATTTCATCAAGAGTTAACAAATCTTGTTTTGGAAGAAATTTCATTTTTTCGGGCATACAATAAGTACACCTGTAATTACACCTATCTGTTACTGATAACCTTAAGTAATCAATAGTTCTTCCATGATTATCAATTAAGATATTTTGTTTAATAGGTTTTTTTGTAAAAATTTTGTTCATTATGTTTTATAGCTCTTAATTTTATAAATAATAATTTTACTAAATAATAGATATTTATCTAAAATTTGATATTAAGCAAGAAACATGCCATATATTATAAATAGATATAATATGGCTAAACTTTCTCTTATACTAGGGCAAAAGCAATCCCAAAGCATTGTTTTAACCCCTCAACTTCTTCAATCAATTAAATTATTTGAATTAAATAATTTAGAGTTAGAGTCTTATTTGGCTAACGAAGTCCTTGAAAATCCTTTTTTAGAAAATAATGAATCAAGCCTTGATGAAGATATAGATTTGAAAGAAGGTCTCTCAAACGAAAATGATTCTAGCACTCTTGAGGCTGATCTAGAGCTTGAGGTCTCTCAAACTGAAAATCCAATGGATGACTATACAAACATTTATGATGATATTCCCTTATCTTCTACAAATGAATTGACTAACGTAGTTGAAGAAACAATTCCTTATAAAAAATCTATTTATGAGAATCTAACTGAACAGGTCGACTTAAATTTTTCAGATTATGTTGATAGAAGTATAGGCTACACTTTAATTGAACATCTTGATTCTGATGGCTATTTTAGGTCTAATATCACTGAAATTTCACATCAACTAAATATACCTGAAATCAGGATAAAAAAAATTTTATCCATTCTCAAGTCATTCGAACCTATAGGTATTTTTTCTAAAAATATCGAAGAATATCTTTTTATTCAACTTAAAAAAATTCAATTACTAAGTACTCCAATGGAGTGTTTATTAGAAAACCTAAGTGAACTTTTAAATGGGAATATTCCATTATTATCAAAAATTTGTGATGTAACAGATGATGATATTTTAATTATGCTCAAGCAAATAAGAAGGTGCAGTCAAAAACCTATAGATACTTTTGAAGAAGATCATATTCGATCTGGTGAACCTGATATTATAGTAAAGAAAGATTCTTCTAATTGGATTGTTGAATTAAATGAAAACACCCTACCTCGTATTTTGATAAATACCGGTTACTGGGAAGAGCTTGCAAAGAAAAATATGACAAAAGAAGATAAACAATATTTAGCAGAGAGGTATGCTTCTGGGAAATGGCTTTTGAAGGCCACCGAACAGAGAGCTGCTACTATCTTGAGAGTTTCAGCGGAAATAATAAAAAAACAGAATGATTTTTTAGAAAAAGGACTATCTTATATTAAGCCAATGATTTTAAAAGATATAGCAAAGGAGTTAGATTTGCATGAAAGTACTATTTCGCGCATTACTAATTCAAAAGAAATATCTACCCCAAGAGGTGTTTTTCAATTAAAATTTTTCTTTTCAAAGGCAATTTCTAGTATTGATGGAGGTGAAGATATATCCTCACAGGTTGTTAAAAATAAAATAAAAAAATTAATTGATAATGAAGGTCAAGTAGTATTATCAGATACAAAGCTAGTTTCTTTATTAAAGGAATCAGGAATCAATGTGGCACGAAGGACTGTTGCAAAATATAGAGCTAATATGAAAATTTTACCTTCATTCGAAAGAAAAAAGTCGAAATTTTTATATTCTTAGTTTAGATAGGATCTGATAATTGAAATAAAAAAATTTAGGTAATTGTAAGTTTGGTTTGGCAGGGTTATCTTTTAAGTATGAGGACCAAATGACAGAAAATTTAAAACCAAATTCTTATGCTGCTTTAGATGCCGAAAATCATTTTCATCCCTATTCAAATGCTAGGCGAATTGAAAATCAAGGCCCAATGGTAATCTCAAAAGGAAAGGGTATATATGTTTGGGATGATGATGGTAAGAAATACCTCGAAGCAATGGCTGGTTTGTGGTCAGTAGCTGTCGGATTTGGAGAGGAGAGATTAGTTAAAGCTGCCTCCAGGCAGTTAGAGTTACTTCCTTATTACCCTTCATTTTCTCATAAATCTCACCCAGCTGTAGCGGAATTATCTCATAAATTGGTAAATATGGTTGGATTAAAAATGAGTCGTGTTCATTTTACGAATTCTGGCTCTGAAGCAAATGATACGGCTATGAAGTTCGTTTGGTATTATAATAATGCNTTAAATAGACCAAAAAAGAAGAAGATTATTTCTAGAATAAAGGCTTACCACGGAATTACTATAGCATCTGGAAGCCTCACTGGCATGCCTCTNATGCACAATGACTTTGATTTACCAATACCTCAGGTTTTGCATACACTTTGCCCTCATTATTGGAGAGAAGGTCTTGANGGTGAGACGGAAGAAGAATTTNCNAGCCGATGTGCTATTGANCTTGAAAAATTAATATTAAAAGAGGATCCAGATACTATTGCGGCATTCATAGGTGAACCAGTTATGGGCGCTGGGGGTCTTATAGTTCCGCCAAAGGGATATTGGAAAAAAATACAAGATGTATGTAAAAAATATGATATTTTAATAATTGCTGATGAAGTTATTAATGGCTTTGGAAGAACTGGGAAGAACTTCGCCTGTGAGTTATATGATATTGAGCCAGATTTTATCGTCTTATCTAAACAAATCACATCATCTTATATACCAATGGCGGCAGTTTTAATGACCGATAAAATATATCAGGTTATTGCTGATAATTCTGAAAAAAATATCATGTTTGGGAGCGGATTTACAGCTAGCGCTCACCCAGTTGCATGTGCGGTTGCTTTAGAAAATATAAAAATTCTAGAAGATGATAAGCTAATGGAGAGAGTTCCTATTTTAGAGCCACAATTTCAAAGAAGGTTAAAAATGCTTGAAGAGATTGATATTGTTGGTGA
>JGI24539J26755_10000169_pt1 | contig 29702 bp, 3 predicted proteins | sample NorSeaMetagenome_2_FD_26755 | JGI IMG/M metagenome (IMG submission 26755) | reverse complement strand
GTCGAACGAGCAACGAACAATGGCACTGGCACAACAACATGGCCAGCTGCCAGCAGCACAGCAGGAGGTGCAGGGTGTGGCACAGAGTGTCTTAGCGCCAACCGCTACCGATGGTAGGTCATGCGTACTGGACATTCCGGACGCGAGCCGACTCAATGCGGCACCTACAACCAGCAGGGGTGACTCGTGCACAGCACAGCACTCTCAACTGCCGGCAGTGACTGGTGGACTGGGAGACGTCGGCACACAAATACTACCTCGGTGTGACATCACTCCACAGTCTAGCACCCCACTCACGGACCAGCTTCTGCAATCTGCCTGCAATCCGACGACAACGGAGGCACACCTGGCCCTGTCTACAGTATTACAGCAAGCAGGTGACTGGCCAACGATGACTGACAACGACCAAACCGGACCACCCAGGGTACTTACACAGCTATCACGCATGTCAGACACTAGGGCATCCATAGCTAATGCTCTAACACCCAACACCTTGCCGCACGAACATCAGGCAGAACAGGCAGAACTATCACTGCAGATGGCGATCTCCTTTGGCATGCAGCACTTAATCGAATGCCTACTACAATCTAGGTCCACCTTAGGCCTGTTGTCATCTCCTCGCACCACCATGCAGAACATGCAACAAGAGGTGTTCGCGGTAGAGGCAGCAGCTGCCGGACACAACACCTATTGCATCGCAGATCTTCATCATTTAAGAAGGGTGCTTACAATGGAACTTCTACGGATCAGTGACACTACATGCACATTGAACTGGTCAGATGTGGGGAAGTCAACGGCGTCACAGCATGGCCAGGCCCCGGTGGGGCATGCTCGACTTCGCAGCCCTAAGCGGGGAGCAGTACCTTTCGACCCCCTAAACCACACCCACGTGCTCATAGCAGAGGTCAAAACGTTCATAACGCATCTGCAGGATGTCATACATAAGGAGGACACAGACCTCTCGGCAGAAGGTAGTGCAGCTCTGTATCAGCCAGATGTCAACACATGCACAGTGCGCTCACTGGTGGGCCTGGATTGGTTCAAACAAGAATCAATGAATGAGGTGTACCGATCAGCCCTACTCATCTGTGTACGCAAGCAAGTTTGTGGCGACCTGGTGGGACCTGGCGGCACAGCGGTAGACTTGACAGGCTTGTCTTTCGCACCGATTCCACGTGTGACCTTCCTAACAGACCCCAATAATGCGCAAGGCAGCCCTGCACCAATCAGGGAAGTACTCGCGGCCTGGGGACACCTGGGCGGCACAGTGAGAGGGTGGTCATCATCCTGTCGGTTACAATACATTGTTTTCATTCGTATGCATAACACCTTGATGGCCGAACATTGTGATCGACATACGCGTGCTCATGCGGTTTTGGAGCGTGCGGTGCACGATTCCAGCTGGGAGTGGGGGGATGTCGAGGTGCACCCAGACGCGTTGACTTATCTTCGCGACATGTTTACACTACACAGAATTGTATGGCCGGGGGACAAAAACCCGCGACCACTTCATATAGACCTAGTGGAGCACATTGATAGCATTACAGACCAGCAGGTAGCGCATAGCCTAGCCGGGCACCTAATAAGCATACCAGCCAATTCAGACGGTAGCAAGTGGTACCATGCTCTGGGGCAAGTGCTTAAGCAAAGAGCATCAGCACAAGCGACACCGCTGGCCGAAACCACGTATGCGGAACCAAGTGCAAGCAACATGCCTGGCCCAACACAGGCTGAGGAGGACGCGGCACAACAGTTCAAAGAGCACATAACTCACCTGGTATTTGAGGATGGATGGATGAGCATAGAGCTGGACACAAACACTGTTTGCGAAGTCCTGGGAATGAACGGGTACAACCTATCACCAGGCACCCTAAACCAAACGGGTATCTGCACCTGGGGGGATCTGGCACAACATCTGGGGAAGTGTGGGAACAGCACATATACAGATGGGGTAGCACAGATAATACATGCAGGATCGCTAACTGCAGCAATATGGCACAGCGCCCTGGTTGCGGTGAGCAGGGCACCTCCAGGTCACAGCATTATGGATCTCCAGATGATCGTAGCTCAGCATGGATGGACTCCCCAACTCGTTTACCAATTGACAGACGGGATGCATGCGATGGTCAACATAGCGACACAGGTGCAAGAGGCATTCGACACACATCGATCCAAATGTAGCCCACTCGCTAAGCCAGCACAGGGCTCAACACAGCAGCATCCTACACCTGACTCAAAACCACCTGCATCATCCTCACCCCCACAGGGGCCCAACAGCAATATATGGGCCTGCAGGCGCCAACGCACCTGGGAGCAGGCCGACCACAATATGGCCAACCCTCAGGGCAGTCGCAACATGGACAAAGCCAGCAATCGTCGCCTGGTGCAGACTTGGCAACCCAACGACCAAGTCTCATCCCACTTGGGACCCCTGTCTCGTACGTGCCCACGGGGGCCATGGTCACGATCATAGAGTCGCGCACAGGTCCTTTGTCATCATCTTACATTGTTCGAACGGCACAGGGACATGAGTGGGAAGTGGACAGCAGTAAGGTGGCGCCGGCATTTCAAATCCCTATGTCCACGGTGTCTCCTCAAGCGCACCATGCACAGTTTTCCCTGGCTAGCCCGGTCAGCATGCAGCCAACACCTACACAGATGCAGCCCCCACAGGCGATCACCATGCAACAACCACATTATGCCCAATCAGCTGCCCATATGCCTAGCTCGGCATCCGCACAAGCGAGCCCTATGCACCCACATGCTCAACAAATGGCCCAGCAGCCAGGAGTCAACATCATGGGAGCGTATCAACCTCAAATCTATGGGATGCAGCAGCCTGGGCTCTATGTCCCACCGATGCTGCAGCCATCTCAGGGTTGGGGGGGGCAACCGCCTGGGCATCATGGCACCCCTGGTCCTGCATCAGGCACACCACAACCCTCGGGCTCTGGAACTCCACCGCCTGGATCTCAGGGTTGGGGGGGGCAACCGCCTGGGCATCATGGCACCCCTGGTCCTGCATCAGGCACACCACAACCCTCGGGCTCTGGAACTCCACCGCCTGGGCATCATGGCACCCCTGGTCGCTCATGGTCGGGCAAGCCGCCTCACATCAGTAACAATGAAGGTAGCACATACATTACTGAGGGGCCACATTTCAAAGAGGCTGCGGCGATAAAGCACCAATTAGCAGAAAATGCAGGTAAGCATATTACAACTCTACGTCCTGAGAACCTCGCGACGGAATTGTATGCCCTACTCAACACCATATACGGTATGCTACGGGGCGGCTCAAAGAAGTGGGTCATTGTAGCACATTTCGCTCTGGCCCACCTCTACGACGACAGCTCTCTCCAAGTACAGAGGCGTGCCCTGAGTCTAAATGACTATCATGAGTTTATGGTGATGTTAGACGGTTTCAAATCCTTAGTCAAGTGGGATCGGGGTAACTGGTGTGACGCACCTCTGGGCATGGCCGCTGAAACGATCCTTAAAGGCGGACCAGTAAACTTAATAGGCGAGCTCCTGGTGCAGTTCCTGCCATATTGTACAGCTGAGCAGGCACGGAAGTTAGCAGCATCGTGTAGCCTCAGAGCGCTCGAACAAATAACACTACCTTTATCTCGGCTCAACGTGCAGGGACACATCACCTTCCACGCAGCATTTGCAGACGAAGCACAGAAGATCTGCAGCACCGGCAGTAGTGTTGATTTTACCAGTATTTTGAACATCTACAAGAAAAGCTTACCAATTGAGATACAGGATGTGATAGATCCGCAGATAGCGGACCAGGCATACAGAGCATATGTACTAGGATCAGATTCATCACGTCTTGGATTGCAAGTCTACAACAAGAAAGTGCGGGAGGCTTTAGTCGACCCAAAGCGGGTAGCTGCACTCGCATCGCAGCAACATGTTGCATCCGCCGAGTCAGCACGTAGCCTGCGACAGGCGCTCTCGCAGCGCAGGGGCCAGCATGGCACCATGGTGGCACAGCTAGAGCATTTTGGGGATACCGATGGGGGTGATGCTACAGCACTTGTCCTTCAGCTACAGCAGGAGGGACGCATGGACGAAGCACAAGTCATGATAGCAGCGATGCACAGTGGGTACCCTGCAGTGGGCAGCAATGACACTTACGATCGGCGCACACCCGACGAGACCTGCACTGCCTGCGGAAGGGCACATCCAGGGGGACGGCGCTATTGCTTCCAGATCATCGATCGCACGACAGGCGCAATATTGACAGATGTACAAACAGACTTAGGCGCTCGCATGGCCAGGGCAGCACCAAAGCTATCGTCTACTATTTGTACTCACTCCACACGCCCGGCCTGGTGTTTCCCTGGTGGACCACCTGCGAGCTCTTGTGCGATGGCAGCTGCAATACGGGCAAAAGCTGAGCAGGGTGACATCAAAATATACAGTGCCAACGGTCGCACGTCGGTGACAGCCAGCTTGGAACAGGTAAATGCGTACATCACAGAGGTCACAGGCAAGCTAACACCCTGCCACGATCCACAGTGCCCTAACAAGAGACCTTCTCCTAGCAGCCCTCCGTACCCCAAAGGATTACGGGACTGTGCCGTGTGGGCGTCAGGCGCGGCCAATCTTGTGACGGCAGTACAGACCCTGCGGGGAGGAAATAATTCGGCACAATGGTCATCACACGATCGACAGGCACTGATAACATTCATAGACATGGCAGATCAGGACCTCGAAGACACTTTTGAGTGTGGCACGTGGCACAACGGCGCGCCTATGCACCCTCACCCCACTGCATATGAACATGCCTCCTCGCAAGGGCAGGGCACAGTGTGTGCACTGACGGCAGCATACCAGGCAGACATGCAACACCCGGCGGCACCTCACACAGCTCCTACCCTCCCAGGCTGTGTACCGATGCACACACATGGTCAGGCAGTTGAGAACAGTGGCGTCCAACACCCTCTCGGCCCATCGTCCCCCCCTTTTTACCAGGTGGGGGACAGCACCGGCAGGTAAATGAGGGTCGGCGCGCAGTGCACAAGGCACCGAATGCAGTGACTAAAGATAAAGACCCAACATTGCGCGCCGACCACCACCTCACCTCTCATGGTGAGGACCACCACACTCGTAGGGATACAGCGGACGGGTCACCAGCATGTAATCCCACTAATTTAGATATCTCAACTATAGCAACCACCCTCGTTGGTAATAATGGCACACAGGAGTGTCAAATCGCGGGGGACAACCCCCTAACCTCGTCCAGCATGCAGCACCCTCGGGTGCTGAGCGACTCGGAGCAGTTGACAGCGGGACTGGGGGATTCGACAGGTGTGACAGGCGGCAAGGGACCAAGAATCACATCTGCCAAGGTCAAGGCAGGAAATGCATACATGCAAGCTGAAGCGGAGCTTGGCCTGCGTGTGCAGGCCGCACGCGAGAAATGGAGATCCTCTGGTGCTTCCTGCGATGTAGTTTTGACAATAAACACAAACAGCCTCAAACATCTCAGACAGGAGCTCAGAGACAGAGACGGGCCATTAATCAATCACATACGGGCGATCGGAGCCACGCGATTGTATTTTATAGAATCACATAGCAGTCATGCTACGAATTGCACCAAGGAATACCAGGAAGCAATGCTCAAGGCAGAATTGGAATCCTGTTTCGGGTGGCAAGGATGTTGGGATGTGGTCCTTGCAACACACGGCAATCGTGCCACGAACACGGCAGCCGTGAAGTATGCAGGGGTATGCGCCTGCATCTTTGTACCAACTGGTACAGTTGCACCCTCAGTGTACACAGGATGCCTCTCGGACGGCACACCTTCCCACATCGAGGGGAAGCAGCACCCCGATGGGCGATGGGCCTTAGTAATGAGTGACAATAACCCTGTGAATTTATTCGATCACCTCCTACTGTACGCCAACAACTCAGGAATCCACGACGATAGAGCAGCGTACAAACTAGCGACCTTGCACCAAGTTCACCAGATCATTGAATGGCACAGACACAACCATCCTAACCGCATTCTAGTGGTACGTGGGGATCCAAACGCTATCCGCCTATCGACGGATCCTACGGAGGATACCTTGCTACAAGTGGGTGGTAAGCACGAGGAGGACCTTCCCCTCTTTGTAAATCGATATCGCAACCGCATTGCATGCCTGCGCGAGAGGGAATCCATGGAGCTGGAAACATTGCTCTTACACAGTTACTCGGACAACCATGGAGTAGATATGCTGAGGCATTTCGACAAGCATGCGGCGGGGATACCTTCCTCCACCACATTCAATCTGGCAGTATTCCATCACATTCCACATGCAAACCTATGCTTGGGGGCGCGCATAGACCATGTGATTGCACATGGGCCGAAACGTTTGAAGGAGGAACAGGACGGATTGGGACCTTTTGGATTCGCAGTGGCTGCGCACTCGCAGTTCCCTGCGGACGCACTATCAGAGAGCAGGTACTGCACAGATCATGCGCCAACCGTGACGGCGGAGGTCACCACTCAGCACATGCTGCAAATATCTCAGGACATTGCGGCTAAGGTGCAAGGACTTCCTTGCACACGAACCCAGGGGTATGAGCCATTACCTACACAGCAACGGTCGGCAGCCATGCAACTGGTGTTGGAGCACCTTATCTGCAGCGGCGTACGACAGCTTGCGCCACACCTGTATTGCATGGCCATGCAGGGCAAGTATAAAATGACAGGCATGACGCAAGGGGGGTATGATAAGCATAAGCCAGACACCACGGAAGCAGCTTTTCACTATAGCAGCATCCGAGCATCTGCTGCTTCTCTTGACTACGTGTTAGGGTGCAGAGACTTCGCTGCTGGGGGCAGGTGCTGGAAAGCAACACTAATAAAGTCCGCAGAGCATGTGCACAAATGTATAATGGGGAGCGCATGTGTCCCCACGGAGTGGCAGGAGTCACAGTACAAAAGACTACAGGCATCGGACAGGTTACGGCGGGAGATTCTTCACTGTACCGTGTCTGGATCAGTCTCGGTTAGTGCTACAGGGGGCTGGCAGGATCTACATAACATGGTTCAGATCATGCAGGCAAGGTACCCTGCACGGTACACAGACCTGGTGGCTGGCATCGCAACAAATGGTGACCTAACAACTGCGGTCGCACACTTGTGGAAATCAATACGGAGCAATATCACTGCCAAGTACAGACTACACCATAAGGACACCCAGGAAGCCCCACCGAGGGACACAAAATTGGTCAAGGCTCAACAGCGCAAGCCCAATCATATGCCCTTACAGTGCATAAGGGATACAGATCCATTGCAATCGCGAGAGCGGGCACTCATAAGTTTCGATTTTGAGCGCCTCCCAGCAGCAACCATGATTGCTAACCTATATGAGCGGTACGCATACCTCAGAAGAGTCAGAGCTCGAGCAACCGAATCGGAAATCAGGACACACAAAGTGCATGATTGGGACCTTTTCTCGAACATCCAGGCAGCCTGCAGGGGGGTAGAGAGACAATTGGAGAAAGCCTATCAATCACATGCCAAGCCAAGAAGTGTCCTTCAAACCTCCGGTAAGGAGGACACTCCAGCACTGGCCCTCGCGTATGAAAGATTACTGGTATCAATGGTAAGAGCTAAGTTGATCACAGCAGCGGACCTCAAGGAGGCAGGCGTTGATGCGACACTAGACCTCAGCGAGCCTGCCCTTGTTTATGCCATCGAAGATCAACCTATGACGTCATTCCCCCTAGCTGTGACCAGAAAATCCACTCGTATTCCCCGATTCCCACACTATGTTATCATGGCATTGATGTACAATGGGAAGCATGCGGTAGTGGACGATCAGCGACATGACCAAGCGAGCGTACACAGGGCGATTGGGGTGTGGCTGCACGGTGTTACTCGGTACAACCAAAGTGTGACTCGGNNCAACCAAACAAATCNTCATTGGTGGACCNACCTACACCTGCGCNTCGTGACTCGGTACTTTGGCCCTGACCTCGAGGAGGCAAGTATGCACGCCACACAGCGTGCACTCAGAAACATGTCAGGGTGGCAACAATTGGTGCTTGCACCTCAGGGCAAGCACACCATCCTAGCATGTCATCGTCAGGCGCCAGCCCGAAACCTAGCGCTATATCTAACAGAGACTGACCCAGAGACTAATACACTGGACATTGAACGCATGCTTCTCGAACAAAATGTGGCGGGGCGGGATAGACGCATCTGGGCACAGACCCCTCACCTACAGTATGCAGCGCTGGACGAGGGCATAGCGACCTTACAGCGCTATAGGGAGGATGTTCGTGCAAAGGGTGAGACTGACAGTGGTAGTAACATCAACAAGGCTGGCGACGAGGACCTCGAGGAGGATAGCCTTAATGATCAGGACTTACCAGAGAGTAACTCCAAAGACACAGACCAGGAGCATGTGACAGGCGGAACAGGTGGCATTAATGAAACGGACCTCCAGCAGGCTACAAGCACCAATGTAGAGGATGCGCGGCCTGGGGAGCTGTGGCCTATAGAATGGTTCAAGCACCACCCGGCAAATGTACCTGTACACGAGGATGGTCTTCACATTCTGACCATCCACATTCTACGCACGCCTACTGGCATTGTTACACTACCACTCACAGATAAACCAGTGTTGGTGGCGACACAGGCAGCAGGGCGTGATGACATGACAGTGTTAGAATGTATGCATACAGTCCGGAATGACCTCAGGGACAAGCAAAAAGCACTGGGATGGAAACAGGAGTGGGAGGTATATCGGCGCGGCAAAACGGTAAGCAGGCATGAGTCACCTGGGGATCCTCCTGTCCTGGTTTGTGTCTGGGATCTACATGATGCAATTCGGCGGGAACCAGGCATTCGACATCTCTCCTGGCAACAGTTACAGGATAGCAGAAGCAGTACAGGCATGAAAGAAGTATATCGGCACTGGCTAAGGAAAGTACTGCCACCCCCAGATGCTCACACATGGATATTCAGCACTCATGCCTTGGCCCCTAAAGAGCGCGCATTAACGGACTCTGCCTTATGCACACATGTCAAGTACTTGGTGAACACTACCACGAAAGTATCGCAAGACATGGCAGGTCACACTATGATCACAGCACGAACCCATCAGTCCCAGGCTGTGGATAAGTCCATGCAACAATTGTGTGAAGGCTGGGAAAATAGAGGCATACACGTGAACTTCCTCGGTAGTCATTGCTTTACTGCACCAAGCGCTGTGGACGCTACAGAACCATTACAGGACCTCCGGGCCTTAGTAATGGCAGAGCTATGTACGAACCAGGAGTACAACATGTTAGCACCCACACAGTATTGGTCATGGAAGGAGCTGGCTCACTTCCGAACAAACAGGGAACCTCCACATACCATCAGACGGATCCCCAAAACCCTCAGGCGATGGGTGGGGCAGCGGGCACTGCTGTACGAGTACAAAGCAAAGACAGAAAGCGACACGCTGGCGAGCAGTGAGGGGCACCCTGTGCTCATCAAGGGTGCGGCCATCAGTGACACGCCATGCATCTCACATCTTCGGATAGAGCATGTCCATGCAGTCACAGGAGCAGGGACTGGCGTGATCGAGGAAGTAGAGGTGGGACAGCTCTTCGATGACCCAACAGATATGCGATTGCATCAGCATGAGGTTCAACAGCAGGCGGTAGCAGGCTCCACGATACGAGTCTTACTAGTTCCTCCTAACCAGCGCTTACTAACTCAGTGGCAGGGTAACTCGGCCAAGGAAGCCTGGAGCCCCACACAGGCAATACTACCTGAGGATCATGAAAAGTACAAACAGTGGCGCCAAAAGCAGCAGAAGTTGCGCACTGGTCGGCGGCGACGCACGGCGCGTGACAAGTCACTGGTACAGTCACAGGCAGGCTTACAAAACCTGAGCAGCAGGCGACCAATACGTCTCGATGGCGGCTCTGACGTGAGCTCCGATGAGGATGCAGAGGATGGCGCTCCTGAGCAGCAGAGGGTGTCCACGCTGGACATTGCTGATGATAGCAGATGGCAGCTGTCAGACTCTCAGGTGCATCACGAACCTATCCCCTGTTACAAGGACGGCACACCCCAGTGGGCCACCCTGCACCCTGACTGCCTGAAGTATCCTGCGGCGTTGGACCTCGAACACATGAGGAGTTCGGATGCGATGCAGCGATGGCAGCAGCAATCTTGGCACGCTACGTCCCTGCAGACAAAGCGCCATGACACAGACCCCACCACGCAGATCACTGGCGGTGCTGCGACGCAGCGACAAACCCCTTTCTTCTCGTGGGTATGGGTAGGTAGTAGAGGATCAATGGGAAAACGAACAAAGGTGAAGGCTTTGTTTGACTCTGGTTGTTCTATCACAGTAATGACAAAAAGATTCGCAGAAACAGCAAAACAATATGCGGACAGTGGCAGCTGGAGAGTGCCAAGCAAGCGTCCCTCAGCTAAGTGTGCCTTTGGCACAGAACAAAGCAGTCTGGGCAGGTTACACGTCGGAATCACGGTCCCAAATATGGATCCGAAATATCCCACTACATGCATGGACATATCGTCGGATGTATGGGTATTTGAGGATCTATCGGCAGACTTGATCATTGGCACCAATGACTGGGAGCACTATCGGATCACGGCAGCTGCTCGATGGGAGCACCAAGAATGGGATGGTACCTCCCTTACGATCACTGGTGAGACCGGGCATACTGTCAGATGTCCAATCAGCACTAGGGCTGGATGGGACCCCTCTCTGAAAGCCTTAGGGTCGTCAATGGAGTGGGCTCGTGCCCCCTCATCACTACAGACGGGGCATCAGTACGCAGTGAAGGTGGCACTGCACATCAACAGTGGAAATGATATACCAGAACAGGTGGTGATCACACCACTTCCTCGTCACCCTGATTTAAATCCGGGGTACACAGTATCACCCATACAGCCGATAGGGGGTGTCACACAAGATGCTGACGGGGGGTATTACACGACTGCTGTCATCGAATGGACTTCGGTGACGGGGGAGCTGTGGCCTGGCACTCCGCTGGTATCAGTGCAAGCTTTTGAAGCGGAAGAGCACGAAATCCAAAGCCTACATTGGATACCACCTGCGTCTCGGAGGGAAGATACAGAAGATGCGCTGCGCAGTCTAACTGTACAAGCACGCATGGACGCTGCTGTCCTGCTGAACACATGGGCTGCAGACACGGGGACACTGGACCAACCCGCAGGGTTGATGCACAGAATCTCTGAGCGATGCAAGGGCATGGAACACCTCAAGGGCCTCAATCCACTGCGACAATCCAAGGACGAGCAGCATCAAACTAGAGCCACAACCATGACACAACAGCTTCATGCAGCTAAGTGGGTGCGACACCACCTACGGTCACCAGAGTTTGCTGCGTTGCAGGAGCCACGCCAAGTCACGCATATGCTGCTCATGGTTATCAACACGATAATGTCTGCTCCCTTTACGCTATATCCTCTGCTATCGGATGAGCAGTGGGAACCACTACTGAGTCGCATCCTCGCTAAGCAGCACAGTGACTGGAAAGGCGCCAAGGCTACAGCAACTCACATCTTTAAACTGGCGTTAGCTGGTGCAGCTGGATGGGACAAGGGAGTGCTGCATGACCTACCATCGGTAGCGGCTGGCGGCGAAGTCTTGCACAATGCAGTATCCACGGTGACGTGCCCAAAATGGCAGCGCCTACGAATGGATAGCAATGAGATTAGGTCAACATGGGAATATGACCATGGAGCCTTCTATGCGCGCCTGCGGTTCACCCCTCAGATCTGGCATCGCATATTTACCTGCGGGGACACTCTGTGCGTCACGTCAGACGTTGACTCAGATACAGCAGTAAGAGCTAAGTGGGAGACCAGCAACCGGTCAACCCTGAACTCCCAGGAACGATTGCAGGCTGCCATTCTGCGCACACAACGACACCTTCCCACGGCAACACCTCCCGCAGGCGATGGTGAGAACCACCAGGAAGCCGACCAAAACTCGGACGCACCAGAAGAGATCAACCAGATCAATCTGGAAAGGCACCCTCAGACATCGGCAAACGTGCAAGCAGCGAAGGAGGACCTGCAAAAACAGTACGAGGAGAGACTCAAAGAAGCCGAAGCGAAGGACAACACACCTGGCAGGAGCAAAGTGGAATTTGCACCTCAAGGAGTTGATGGTACGCACCACACAGTGCCTGGCATGAAAAAGGACACGCACTGGTTGGGGCCTGAGGCAAAGGCGCCAGACCCAGACATCACATTGAGTGACAGATGGTGGGCCCCTGTGGAGGGGGAGGAGTTGCACGAGCGATGGAAAAGCATACCTGATGATCACAAACGCTACATCGCGGCTATCGGATGGGGAGCAGAGGCCAAAGATCTATTACCACCGCCTGACAACGCCACACCAGCACTAATAAAAGAGTATGAGGCTGCTGCTAGAAAACTGGTACACTCGTTGGTGCTTCAGCTGGGTATCGAGTTCACAGAAGAATGGTGGGCCAACCCTTGGAGACCCAGTATCATGGGATCAGCCATGCTCACGGAAGAATTTGCAACTATGGTTACTAAAGAGGCAGTGTATGATCCTCCCAGGCCCACCCCAATAGAGGCACAGGACACGATAAATGAACATGTCATGGAACAATGCAGAACAGGCATCTCTTGTTTCGGTTCTAGCCCATGGAACTACAACGCTCTGGCTATACGAAAGGCAGTAAACAAGTTTGACAAGGGTAAACCAAAGTATAGGCTTGCTGCAGATTTACGATATCTCAATGCAGTCACCATCAGGTCACACCATGTACTGCTACCCTGCACAGCGATACTGGAACAAGTGTCTGGGCAAGACTTCTATCTGTGCACAGACCTTGCTCAAGGATACTACCAGGCCCAGCTAGACCCCGCCCTCTATCACAAGTTCGCGTGGACGGCAAATTCGGTCAAGCTCTTATCGACACGGGCCTGCATGGGATTCATCAACAGCGGCCATTTCTTCACACATGCTGTGACAAGACACTTGGCCCAACTACAGATGGGAAATTGCTCCTTATGTGCTAGAAACAAGTTTCTGGTGGCAAACCAGGAAGCAGCGTCCACAGAAGCACATCAACATGTGTCTGAACGTCTACAGGATGCTACCACGGAGGCAGAGCGAAGCAGATGGAGCAAACACAAGCAGGATGTTGATGAGTGGCGACGCACACTCAGCACAGTTGCGACAGAAGACCAGGTTTGCGAAAGTGAGATGGAGTGCCCTTCGGCATCTCTCAGTTCCTTAGACAAAGTGCAGCTCAAAGATTGGATCAAGAGGAGTTTTGAGCCACACCCCATAGCTGAAGTGCAGGTGATGTCAACAGAATGGGATCCCTGCCAAGGTATACCTCTTTGGAACCAGCGCCACTCCTGCTCATCGCGAAGTTTCGTGGATGACATCCTAAGTTGCTACAAGATGTCAGATAAGAATAAGCAGGCTGGCGATGACAAGCAGGATCTTACTGACTTGTATCGACGCTCCATGGAAGGGGTTCAATGTTTTAAGCAACTATTGTTGCGGCTTCGCTCCGGGTCCATTCGGGCCAAAGCACAGAAAACAGATGTATATGTGCAGGAGATAATCTTCCTAGGATACAAAGTCTCAAAACAAGGGTTAGCATGTTCGGAGGCGAAAACGGAAGCTTTCGCCAAACTCTCTAGACCACGCAACACCAAAGAGCTATTATCGTTACTTGGATGTCTAACGTACTGGAGGCCCGGACTGCCTGGGGCATCAATCCTACAGAGCAGCCTATACGACTTGGCGAAGCACAAGGGTGAGCCCATGCCATGGACACCAAGGCACGAAGAAGATTTCCAAGCGCTACGGGACCTGTTAGCGCGAGACGTAATACTCACCAACTACGATGTCAACTCAACAGATGAGTTGGTCATGATGGTAGATGCCAGTGCAGTAGGAATAGGGGCCGTCTTATGTGTTAAAAACAGTGAAACACAGGCTGAAACACCAATATCCTTTGCGAGCTGGTCATGGAAAAATGAGCAGCGGCGACTCGCACCTACACAGCGGGAATTCAAAGCCATGCTCATAGCTTTGGAGCATTGGAAAACATGGACACATGGCAAACGAGTGCGGGTGTGTACCGATTGCTCAGCTATAGTCTCCTGTATGAAGAAGAGGCGACTCAGCGGATTCATGCATCGCCTGGCACTCAGTCTACAATCCTGGGACATCATACTGGAACATCGTAGTGCTCGATCCATTCTACCTGCAGATGTCTTATCACGATTCAGTGAATACAGACACATACTGGACGGTAAAGGTGGCACAGACATGGGGGACACAAAGTACGACACTGACATCATTGAGGATGAGCGGTTACAGGTACTCCACCAGCTACAATGTAAAGGGCGCCAACGCATCGCCTGCAGAATGGGACCTTCGGATGCAGCATCTCAGGATGCCACAGGCTCCACACCATTGCCACAGGATAAGCGCAGAATGCTGCGGGGAGTCATGGGCTCGGCATTCCAGCACCTGGAAAAGGAATTGCAGAACGCAGAACAAACAGAGTCGGTGCAACAATGGCAGGCCCTAAGGCAACAGCGAAACATCATACTCGCAGCACTCAAAGACGGTGTGGAGCTATCTGACGACAAAACAGCGGATGGTGACGAAGTGGGACCACGACCAGTCAGCGCCTTTAAACAGGTGGAAGAAAAAGCGATTGCAAACCTTGGCGGACTTCGCCAACTTTGGAAGTTAGCTTTAATGCACAACAAAACAGCACATGGATCTCAGCTGACAATGGAGGATTCACAAGGACAGCAGCAGGACTGCACATTCGAGGAACTAGAAGCTGAATACGGTTCTGATCTCTGGTCACGCATGTGCATTATCCCTACTGACAACAACCGAGAGTCGGTACAAGCGGTATTCCGCGGGGGGGAGCCTGGGGGTGATGCCACAGCGGAAATCCATCTCAGGGATCTACTGCGAGAAACAGGCATGGAGGATCCAGAGCAAGTCAGCACACAGAATGATTTTGTCATGACTGTGGATAGACAGGATATGGATGAAGGCCAAGAAGACCCAGAATATGAGTCAGACTCCGACTATGAGGACTTTAGGGATGAGGACGACCGCATGGAATGGAAGTTAATGGCCACAGCTGAAAGGACGAAACCTGCAGAGGAGCAGCAGCTTGAAGCAGCGGGGGTGCTGAGGACAGCCCCATCCATCGGCCCCTCCATAACGGATCATGAAAGGAGGGAGCAGACCACGGATACTGAATGTTCAGTCACTGGTGGCCAGCCTCTCACAGGCAGCGGATTCAAACAAGTGGGAGCAGACCGAGAGCAGGATATAGGAAGGTACTCGCCTTCGGTAGCAGACCTATTCTGTGGCGGCGGCATCGCTACTGCTCCATACCGAGACCTTGGGTTTACAGTGGGCGCCATGTGCGACTCTGGAGACCTACAGGATAGAGCAGTCAGGGATCGATACTTTGAGGAGGATGAAGGCAGACGTCTCATCAGGAACATCGATAAGCTAAAGAAGGAGCACTTACTTGGATGCTTCGCAGCAGTCTCAGCCAGCCCTTGTGTCGCCTTTAGTAAAGGAGGCAAAGGCAGAGGGTTCAAGGATGACAGAAGTATGTACTATGAAGCACAAGCAGATACTTGCATAGCTGCTGAGGTACCCACAATAGTGATGGAAAATGTAGAGGAGGTCGCGCAGCCACACCCTAATCACCCTGTGTACGGACTTATCTCACCAGTGGATGCTCTAAAAAAGAGGCTGCAGGGCAAATACGAGGTAGAAGTTGAAATCGTGGACAGTGCACGGTTGGGTGGCAGGGTATCTAGACCCAGGGCCATCGTGCAATGCAAACTAAAGGCAATGTACGAAGGCTGCTCTTTGGCAGAACACAAGCATGAAGTGGAGGAACGGCTGGCGCGAATATGGGAGCAACAATGCAACAAGGCGCCGGACATGGCATGTAAGTGGCGAACGGAAGTGCCGCGGGACAGGGATTGGAGACAGCATTTCAGAGTATCAGAGCTGGGATTCATCTGGCCACTCCCTAGCTCAGCCATCCACCCATCTCAGTACCTCCACAATGTCCTCGACAAGCAGCCACACTATTCAGTGCAACTCCCCATACGCAGATGTGGTGAATTCAACCAAATAAACAGGAAGGATAGTGGATGCCACAGGATAGGGATAAAGCCTGGTGACTTTGGAAATTCCATAGGAAACTGGCAGGACCCTAGGCGAATGAGCTGCAGTCTTACTGGCATCGCGGCAGGACTCACAGCTCTGGGCAATGGAGGTCGAACTTTATGGATGTCACCATGTGGCACGAAGATTGGGTTCAAGCGCCTTAGCGGTGATGAATTCTTACGCAGCATGGGATACGATGGTCGGCATGCGCTGAGAACTGAAGACTACTCAGAGGCGGAAAAGTTTGAGTTGGCAGGTAACGCCATATCAACTGCCACCTCCGAGAAACTAGCCATCGCAGCAAAGGCATATTACTCTCCTGCCTGGCATGCGAAGCATGTCAGAAAACTATGGCAGAAAGAAGGTAGGACTTTTGACACTTTCTCCTCCCCTCCGGCCCGCAGCATCCAGCGGTGGATGGAACAGCACCAACATGCAGCTGGAACACTGGATGCAGCGACGGACGTCTCTTCTCACCCTAAATGTCCCAGTGAAGAAGAGATGTATGTAAATATCGCACCTGGGGAAGAGTGGGGGGACACATGGAATAGGATTCACAAGGACAGCAGTGAGTACATACGTCGGCTTGAGGAGTACAATGACTTGTGGACCCAGCTCAGAGCATATAAACTAGCCCAGCAGTACAGCCCAGACATAGTGGAAGATGACGGGGACGTGCGGGGTGGCGTAAATGCACCTCGACATCGCACTAGGCGCGTTAAGATCTTTCGCCAGTGGGGGCAACCTGAGACAAAGACGGTGTTAGAAGAGGATCCGAAGGTTACGCGTGAAGACATTGCGCACATTCTCGCACCTGGGCAGCAAGGGTATCAGGATCTGCAGGCTGCACAACTGGCAGACTGGGACCTTAAAATCATTCACGAGTACATATCCACAAGTACACTGCCTAGCAATGCGCTCGATCGACATGTATTGTCAACATCCAGGGAATTCATTCTGGACAAGCATGGTATATTGTTCCACCTGGAGACAGTAGGCACAGGCACAGAGAAAGAGACTCTCATGCAGCTAGTCGTACCTCGCAGTATGCAGCATGCCATAGTGTCACGGGCACACAAGCAGCTGGGTCACATAAAAAGTCGCTCGCTCAGTGCCACCCTCAGACGTCGCTACTGGTGGGAGCACTTACATAGAGACTGTGCCCTCACTTGTGCAGCATGTCCGATATGTGACGAATTCGCAAACAGGAAACCTAAGTTCGGCCAAGTGGGACAAATGGAATATCAAACTGACGGCGGATACCCAAATGAAGTTATTTCGATGGACTTTATTGGACCTTGGGGCAGAGACAGTGAATACAAGGACTCTAAATACAAACAAGCAGCAGTTATCGCAGATAAATTCAGCAGATTCTGCCAGGTGTATCCTCTGGAGAAGATCGATGCGCAATCAACCATTGCGTGCATCTTGGACTGGATACGGCATTACGGCACACCCACGCGCCTAATATCGGACAGGGGCAGCTCATTCGTATCGGCAGCATGTAAAGACATACTCGCTCAGTTAGGTATTCGCTCCTCACTCTCAGCCCCATATCAGCCACGGAGTCATGGTTGTATTGAAATAGTAAACAGCTTCATTCAACGCGCCCTTCGCCACACTCTGGCCGGAAAGCGGGAGTGGCACGAGTGTCTGGCAGACCTTGCTATATCATGGAACTCTACGCCCAAGAAGATTTTCGGCACAGCCGCNGAATCAACATCGGCAACAGGNGTTGGGATATCACCACACAAAATATTCTTGGGCACCAACCCTAAGTTCATGTGGGACGAACACATGCCAGACACAGAGGACAAGCACACTCAACCAGAGTGGGTTACTCACAGGGTACAATCGCTGAACAATCTAACCAAAAAGATACAGTTGGATCTGGTTAAGTACAAGATGGAACTTCTGTATCAAGCACGGAAGCGATACAAGGAACAAGCATCTATAAAAATCAAACCTGGAACCAGGGTACGAGTATACCTTCCAGTGGTACCTACCAAGGGCATAGCGACGAAGTTGGCAGCCCGCTGGTCCACCCCCTACATTATCGAGGGACTGGCTCAAGCAGGCAAAGCACAAAACACATACATTGTAAAGAAGGAAAGTAACAGCAGACACAAAAGTGTCCCCATCCACGTGTCCAGGATCAGAATACTCCCTGTGCATAAGTATGCACCCAGAGGTATGTTGCAGGATGATCCTGACCACAATGCACAGGACAGTGACTCGGACGGTGACGACCATGCACCCTTGACAGAGCCAATCTCTGATGCACTGTTGGGTGTAGCAGAAAATAGGAGCAGCGCTGTGCAGCAGTTGGCTGACGTCAAGGTGAGCGGAGAACCACTGATACCTACGAGCTCAGACCCTCTCTCACACAGTGGACACAATCAGCTCCTGGATTCATGGGCGGGGGAACTGCAATCTGACCTCTGCGGAGATGAGACGGTGATACTCACGGACAGTGAACGNGTGGACATCAGGAAGGCTAGGTCACCTTGCACACAACCCGTTGAGCAGGAGCAACCTGANGAGCTAGATCATGACTCCTCACAGCTCAACATCAATCAGCCATCCTACCATGAAGAAGATGCGTTTGAGGATGACAATGTAGTGCAGGCACAGGACATGCAAGCAACTGAGGAGACAGTGAAGGAGAAGGAGGCAGCACCGACCATGCGTAAGAGCTCCAGGATTGCTGCAAATGTGATCCCAGCAAAGAAGGGTAGCATGGAAGAAACCAGCAAACAACCACTAGAACGCCCTTATCGTGAGATCAAAGGCAAGGGTAAACGAAACCGACAAAAGCTCTCAGCCATAGTGGGCCAGTGGACTGAGCAAGGGTACAAATTGAAACTCAAGGAGATGATAAGGTTAAACGAGCAATACATGGTGGCCGAGCACGTGGATGGAGACACATTGATACTGAAAGGAGTAAAGTTGCTGGTACCAAGTGATTATCCACATGCTGAGGGTACCACAAAGGACCCAGCAGCAGACATTGGTGATGCTAACATTGAGTATGTCATTCAGCGAATAAAGGATTCACGAACCCAAATGGCTGTGAACGCGGACGGCGAACTATGCGAGGACAAACAATACCTGGTCGAGTGGGATCCGAGTCAAATCTTGGAACATCAGCCTAGTGAGGAATGGGTGAGCCAGCACAAGTTGGGGGTGGCAGATCGTGCAATCCAGGAATATGAGCGTAGCACACACCGCCTGGGAGGGACTACTGGGAAGGCAGACGTCACTGGTGGTGTGAGCACGGCAGGCAGACAGCGACTCAACATCAAGGGTGACATACAAGGTGCGATAGACAACTACAATGTACAGCGCCAGCAGGGCGCATGCCCCAAGGCNCCACGCAAACCNTCCTCCNCCACAGTGGCGGCGGCTCATCTGGACTCNGACGGCAACTTGGAGAAGGCACTCATCCGATCAGGCACCAAGTGCACATGGATAGCAGCTGCGGAGTTAAGCCACGCCCACAAGCAGGTAGCAGAGCAATTTGACGCACCTCACCACCAAAACTCTAAGGGTGCTACTGCAAAACTAAGCACAGGAGTGATCACTTGGCCAGCCAGTAAGAATCGTACGAATGCAGAGATAGCTGCGATCAGGGAAATCAGCAATTACAGGGGAAATATTCCTAGCAACATGGATGGGTGGGTACCTTTAGCTCGCATCCTCAGGCCTTTCTCTCTGTACAGCACACCAGACGGAGTGCGAATAGTTGAAGATGACCCTGCTACATCAGTAATAGAAGAGTCACCTTCAACAGCACACCCACCCCTAACTTATTTACTTACACTCTGCAAACAGTTCAACCACCAGTGGAGAAAACAGAAATGTTTTGAGGAATGGCAAACAAATGCAGAGTTACATGCCCGTCTCGACCCGAACTCAGCAGTGATGGCAACAGAAAGCAACAGTGTGAATGACAGACTGTACGCAGGGCTGCACACCTTGAAATTCGGCAGGGTGCTAAATGAAGGCAAAGGATACTGGGGCCAACATAGCGCTGGCAACACCACCTGGATGTTGCAGCAAATAAGGCACACTCCAAACACCACTCTCAAAGTGCTAGACATACAGGACATTGCTCAGCATGTGGACGCTGAGCAGATAGAATGTCTGATCGACGCATTACAAATCACAGGGATAGACACGCTGATCATGGGCAATCCGACCAAAGTCAGCGATGCATTGTGGATCAGGTTGCAAGATGAGATATTGGCAGGCACCATACACCTTATCAACATCGGCACCAGGGTAGGATTCAATAACAAAGATGAACAAAACTCGTGTAGATTTCGGGACATCATTGGGAACGGGCGGTACCCCTCCTCATTGTCATTTGCTACGGAGCTCGGCGCAGCCTGCAACCAATACATTATGCCGCGACTCATCAAGGAGTCATATGGCAGCATATTAGACAAGGTGACACATCTCCTATCTGACCCAAACCGGATGTGTTATGATACCGACCTTGAGCAAAGCTGGGGGGAGTGGGCGCAACTGGTGGGACGACACTACTGTGTGCGTTTGTGTGACACTTACGATGACATGATGGACACTGGCGCACGCAATGTACCTTCCTCCCTCCAAATCCTCCAGCAGGCCCAGAAAGCCATCTGGCATGGAACCGAGGAACCACCTGTGGAACAGCTGGAGCAGGCGTTAGTCACGATCCAACAAGCACTGATCATCGTAACAAAGGTCAACATGACCACAAGCACCTCGACAGTGACTGCACACGGAAGTGCTCCAGCCGTTACCACACACCCCACCTTAACTGCCTTCACACCGCTGCTTCGCATGGCTGCGACAACTGCAGTAGCCCGAACACTAGTGTATGCAAGGAGTCAAGAGGGGCAAGTGCATGTCGCCATGCAGGAGGACAAAGACTGTCTCTACATACCAAGTGTTCCTACAGCAGGGCTAAGCTCCAAGTCTAGGAAGCAAGTGCAAGGGGCAGCAACCAGGGCATTACTGAACGCCACTGACAGAACAATTAAGGCACACACCTTCACCTGTGGGGACCCTCGTACCCACCAGCAGTGGATCGTGCACGAAGGTTGCGCCTGGGAGGGTAGGTTAGTGAAAGACATGCATTCTAAGAAGCGGCTCACCGATAAAGCATCGCTGCATTGGATTCCCATTGAAGAGGCATCATCGTCGATAGTACCAATGGCAGTTCTGCAGTACTTCACGCAGCAAGCAACGCCCTGTGGTGATCATTACATCACCGACGCCCTATCGACTCACCCTTCTGTGCGCACCACACAAGCCACGGATCATAGTATCAAACTGGTATCTGCGGGGGCATTGTGTGCAGGCGTTACAGTGGGAGACCTCACTCGCAAAACACGGCAACTCACCTGTTCAGAATATCAAGCTGCCAGGGCAGATGGATCAATAGATCCCAGGTATGTATTCCACACAGTGGAGAGTGACGAATACTATTTCTTCACCAGAATAATCGGCAGTGATGCAGGATGGCACATTAACCACAGTGAGACGCCCAACTGCACTCTTCGGCATGATGGCGTGATTGTCACTCTACGTTCAGTGGGGATGGGTGAGCATCTGACCTGTAATTACCATGCAGTGCGTGGAGGTGCAGGAGTAAATCAAGCACCCGATCCGCGAGGGGTACTCGCACAGTTCTCAGACTGGGACAGCACCAAGGGCCTGGTCGAAGTATGGCGCTCATGTAGGCATATTCTGTTAGGAAGACACATGGAATTGGACAGTGGGCTCAAACTATTACATGGGGAAATCACAGCAGATGAGCCACTGCTGGCGACAGTACTGAATAATGCAGGACATGAAGACAAGCACAAACATCTGGACGACAAGGACCTACATGCCTGCATTCAACGCCTGGCAGTGACACAAGATGAAGAAAGGCAGCTCATGATGGCAGTATGGGAAGTGCTTACCAGAAACAGTGCAGCCAAGCAGGCAGTACTCAATCAAGAAAGACAGGCTGTCCGAAACACGGGCGAAGTCAATACGGCATTAGACACAATGACAATCACGGGAATGGAAGCAGCGCAGCAATGGATTGCGATGTATCAAGTAATCCACGGCGGCGACCCTAACCCCATTTTCAGTGATAAATCAAAGTATTTCAATTTCTTCACATCACTATCATACCTAGAAGAACGGATGGACCTAAAGCGATCATCAGACAGCATCTTAAGAGAAGCACAGCTAGACTGGACAAGCCTAGGAGTGTTCCAAGACACCAAAACATTCAGTGCAACAGTACAAACAAGGAATTGGAAAGGGGCCAGAGTAAAGGCAACGGAACGCACAGATGTAAAGATGAAATTGAGAAATGCTCAAGGTGAAGTGGTGGTAAAGCAAGGTGTCATCGTCGAAGTGAAAGAAGGCCCTAAGAACACATCCTTGGTGATAGAATGCAGGTGGGAGGATGATCTCACCAACAATGAACGCACAGACCTAATACCAGTCATTCGAAGCCCCACAGCCCTACGGCAGCGACGTGCACTAATACATCTGTTTAAGGATGGCGGTGTGAAATGGCACGAACACAAGCGTCGTGTGCTACTAGGGGCTGCATCGGAAGCTACACCAGAAGATGAGGCAGGGGAGTTCGAGCAACCAGCTACATGGCTGCAATCTGGGGTGGACCCTACAAGGTTAACATCATCTCAACAGAGCGCAGTAAAGCATGTGTATGACCACAGAGTCAGCTGCCTCCATGGTCCACCTGGATGCGGCAAAACAGCGGTCCTACGATACATTGTACGCCGTGCCAGCCACTCGGCTTGGCAGGGTGGGGGCGCATCAGCAGTCAAAGGGGCCAGTATGGAAGGCAAACGAGACAAGGTTCTGGTCACAGCTAGGGGAAATGACATCATAGGTGATTGGGTGAAAACGCTCGCACCTCTCACGCACCCTCGGGAAGGACACCCTCGACTACAAATAGCCTGGGTAGTGTCTACATCGCACGCACACAAGGTTAAACCAGAATGCAGGCAATATTTATTGGACAATGTCGCAACAGACCCACCTCTTGGATACAAGAGACCAATAAAAAACCCTCGGAGTCAATCTCGATTAAGCGAATTACACAAGAAAAGACTGGCTAACGAGACAAAAGGCATCAAGCTGCCACAGGCAGAGGAAATGCAATACCAGTCGCTTTTGGGGGATGCTAGGAAAGGAGTAATAGACAACTCAGACATTCTTCTATGTACTACCTCTATGACAGGGTTACGATACCTATATCGGAGCAAGTACTCACTAGTGGTTACTGATGAGGCAGCGACCACAAGTGAATTGGATTCATTGATAGTCATGGATCTGGACTCCACCCTATGCACCTTCGTCGGAGATCACAAGCAACTGCCTCCTCGACAGGACACCCAAATCGCAAAGCGTTTGCATTTAACCTCTCTTTTTGAGCGTCTTGTAGCAGGCAACCTGGGGGCACGCATGTTAGTGGACGCATGGAGGGGTACCCCGAGAGGATTTCAATGGATAAACACAGCATTCTATGATGGCAACCTCAGCTGGACAGAAGTGCCAACGGACCACACACAAAGGAAACTTGACACACTAGCAGCAGCAGGCATCATGCGCGACCCATTGATTCCAGTAGCACTCGTCGAGGTGGACGGCAAGGAGGAACCTGGAGGAAACGACAATAACAGCAAGCTTAACCGACAGGAAGCTCAGGTGTGCAGAGCGATAGCACAAGGCATATTATCTAAAACCAGCGTGTACACAGCCACGGACATATCTATCATATGTATGTACTCAGGGCAAGTCGCTGAACTACGCAGCATGTTCGCAGCTTCCCCAGAACTGCAGCACGTCCGGGTAGGCACTGTAGATTCCTTCCAAGGATCGGAGAACAACATTGTCATAGTATGCACCACTCGCACAAAAGAGCGCCCCGAAGGATTCATTCGAGACCAGGGTCGCATATGTGTAGCAGCTAGCAGGCACAAACATGCACTTATTCTATTGGCTCACAAGAACATGCGCACAGCCGGGGACGATTGGCCTTTGCTGATGGCAGACTTACAGGAGGGGGGACTCAATTGGGACCCCACAGCTACTGCGGATATCAACTGTATTACCTCTCCTTGCGGGTGGTGCTGGGAAGATAAGGCGAGAAGGTATATTGCCCCACCACAACATGACTCTGTCACGATCAGATACACGCTTGAAAAAGAGTACGGGCTATGGGCAACATGCAACATGCCAGAAGGCACGATCATAGGATACATGAATGCTGAAGAGTACAGACAATGGATGACAGCCAACAGGCACAGACCTTTTGCCTGTTGGTCATATCCACGGCTGGCGGCACGAAAGTCTCATGGGAATAGAATCTCACATCTCAAGCACCTGCACCAATCAAGGGTCATTAGGTGGCACATGCAAGTTTGGCATGCAAACGTGCACAGCAAGATGCGAGACGTCACAGGAAATCTGAACCCGAGTGAAACAGATGAAATCAACAGTAGGAAATACGAGCAATACAAGTTACGGCAAGGAACTCTGCTGCTGGGTGTACCACCTGTTAGACAACACTCACCTCTGATTTTAGTAAATGAAGCGTCAGCAGGACAAGAGACAAATGTAGAATTCAAACGCACAGCAGAAGACACAATACAGCTAATCACCACTGCTGGTGTACAATGCGGCACAGAGCTGGTCACCTGGTACGGTAACATTCCACAACCTGGACACAATCAAGTTCAGACGAACACCACACCATCGCGCCCTTACAGACAACAGCTCACTCTCCCAGAGGTGAACTTAGACCTACAGGCACAATCAGGCGACACTGCAGTGAGCGAACACCCATTTCAACAGCAGACTCCTCCAGCATGGCCCTCTGACGGATCAACCAATCAAGAGTTACGGTTGAATACAGCGGTAAACAAAATACAGTGTAGAGAAAGGCTAAAAGCCCTCGGACAGCGGATCAGAGATTATGTACACAAGTATGAGGAACCAGACACTTATCGATCAATGATAACACACCTCCAGGACATGGAGGCTGAAGTTACAGATGCTCATTTGAAGTATGACGCAGCAGCACAGCAACATTGGCGAACAGAGCATACTCAGCACATTACCTCCTTCACTGAGATGGCAACCAAAGCAGGTGCAGTCAAAGACAAGTGGGAACACTTATTACACAGGCAAATGCAACTGGACTCCTGGAGAATTGGCGATAAAGTAAATGAACACCTTCATGAAACAGAATTCCAGCTTCGCCTGGGCATTCCATCTTTCCCTGAATCAATCAAGGTTAGAGTGCTGGGGGGCATGTTGCATCTATTGGAGATACAGCATAGACTACGTACAGCCATGGTGTCATCTGGCGATGCAGTGTGCACGGTACATGACGCGGAGCGAACAGACGGCAAGGGTATGAAGCTGTACAAGCCTCATGAATCCTCAACAGTCACAAAACCTGTAAAGGGTCCTTCGAATGAGTGGGCAGCGACTATATTCACCCCACTTCTAGAGGCCCTAAAGCGACGCATGGCGCAGGCTTACTATCAATGGAAAGACAAGTCACAGGCACAACTCAGACGACTGGTACCTCTAATTCAGATCCTGGGATATGCTAAAGAGGAGGGCCTGGCAGCGTATGAGAACGGTGAAGACAGCGAAGCATGGCGTGCCTGTAGAAGAAGTCAACATCAAATATTGCGGAGCTGCAAGTCTATCAGGGACAAACGTTACCCTGCTTGTAATCGTTATGCCACTGGGGGGTACAGGCGACGGAAGGTGTACAACATTGACGCAGACAACAAGATGCACGAGGATCTAAGGAGACAGACTGATCGGATCATAAATACATGGAACGTTATCAGAAGCTCTAAACGTTGTTTTGAGGAATACTCAGACATTGGTGCTCAAGAAGCGGCAGCACACATTGACAGAATGAAAGAAGCACGGGACACAGCACAAAGCTACATGGAAGAGATTAGAGAAGAGTGGCTATGGATGCATGTCAGCAGATCAAGACAGCGTTGGGCCACAGGAGCAGCAACCAGTGCAGAATGGCGCAAGAAGGAAAAAGCTCTAGTAGAGGCATGGGAGCTGTTAGCGTACAACTCAGGCAAGACTCACGATGAGACGGCGCAAGACAGACGCACAGTGCTGGAGGACAAGATTACTGGGGGTAATGAAACAGTATCATGGTATGACACGAGCAGCACATGGGCAGAGGGTGCAAGGGGCAAGCTAAACCACTTCCCTCACCGAAACGAGCTAAGACGCCAATGGCATAGTGAACATCCAGAAATTCCATATTCCTTGATGTTAGCAAAACTCAGCACATGCATGGGCAGCATCAACAGAATGGAAAAATGCAGAGATGTACTCAACACACCACTCGCAGTGCAAGGAATAAATGACAGGATGCGGGACTTGTTAGACGACAATCTTGAGGACATTGTCCACAAATACGGCGCACATGGACACAGCCCAACAGATGACAGTCCAGTCACGTACTTTCATCCTGCCAGAGAAATGGCATTAAGGAACGCATCAGACCAATGGGGCAGAGCTGCAGGCAAGGCCACACACACAGGGCGCGCAATCAGCATGCCTGCCAGGAACACTAGTGTGTCCTTAGAATGCAGCCTGGATGAGGAGCTAGCAGAGGTTAGTATCAACACAATGTCAATCATCAATGACACATTAAGGGGCGAGCATCTCAACAAGATGTTGTCAATGGTAACAACGCCTGCAAGCAAGCAACTAAAGCAAGCAGAACATGCCCTCGAGCTTATGGACTGCCCAGCTGAACCAAGTGATCAAGATCAATATGAATGCATGCTGGCAGCAGCATTGATAGTGATACCCACCAAGAGAAAAGGGCAAGAGCCAGCAGCTGAACTTGACCCTCTCTTCGCCCCACGACGACACCTCACAGGCAGCTGGACACTGAGTCAAGTGGAGGTACATGGAGGAGTAGGTGAAGATCTTACAGAAGATAATCATACCTGGGCAACTCCCATTTGTATCTCTAACTCGGGATATGACATTATTCAAGCGGTGGGTAAAGAGGAGGCTAATAACATGGTGTTAGTATCTGCACCTACCTACGGCATACATTCACCGAATGGTCAACGGGGAATACGAGTGGATTTTCCAGACACACCTGGTGGTGGCCCTGGCAGACAATGCAGAAATGGATACTACACGCAAGCGATGCAAATTGACATTGTAACAAATAGGCATCCTTATGTAGAACAATGGTGTGATCCTACTTCGCATGCTTACATGGGGCGACAAGATTACTGGACATCTACGCAGTCTATAAGCAATTGTAGTCATCGCTGGCTAGGCAGTGTATGGAAGCAATTGGAGCAAATCAAGGTGATGGGCGATGAAACAGAAAAGGGCATCACGGCAATGGTAGTGGGATCATCCTACGCACCTGAGATGCACTGCAGCTCGCAGCTCCCGATGATCGCAGCAGGCAAAGAGGTAGTGCAGAGAGAGTACAAGGCAGACTTCTCGTGCACACCACCTCGCACTACTTATCGTCTAAGGGTAATCAAGTTACACAGACCCTGGCAATCCAAAGATCTACAAGGGGAATGGCGACAAGTATGCGACAACATGCATGCACAAGAAGTCAAGATGCGCATCTCATCGGAGCACTCTGATAAAGCGCAGGTGCAGCCTACAGACAACAGCGATAAGGAGGGCAAGGGTCATACTCCTACTCAAACAAGTACAGAGCACCCAGAGCACACAGACGCAGGCATGATATCTGTTACACTAGCAGGAGAGGGGGGGACCACCACCACTACTACCACTACCGAAGGGACCACCACCACTACTACCACTACCGAAGGGACCACTGAGGCGAGGGCTGCTGTTGCTGTGGCAGCAATCGCAAACATGAGCACTCCTGCAGAAACTCAATCAGGAAACCAACATGACACTGAGGTCAGGGTACTAGCAGGCTTACTAAAGAATCTGAGCAACAAGATGGAAGCAGACAAATGGGAAAAACGACAACAGCTAATGGAGGCTAAAGCAACCAAGACTGAACAGGAGCGCACACCTAAAGTTGCAAGCATAAGTACCCCTGCAGAATCTCAATCAGAGGTGACGCAAGATAATGACAAGGAAACAGCAAAGACATCGTCTCCTGCAGCAGCTGTCGAAAACGTAGGTACACCATCGACACTTACCACTGCAGCACCAACAGAAGCAAACAGGGCTGAACAGGAGCATGCACCTGACCCTAGCCCAAGCCAAGCGGATGCCCCAGAGTGGAAAACCTGCACAAGAAATAAACCCTGGTGGACAAAGGGTTACGATGACGTAGACACAGAAGGGAATATCATGCAACACTCTTTCAGACGCTCATCGCCTGGCACAGGAAAGGATCAAAAGTTCATCGCAGTAACAGACAGAACAGAAGCAAACGCCCTGCTGCGCCTATACGTCCAAGAAGAGCTCTCCAGAAGCCTGGGCATCATCAAAGGTCANTCAAGCAGTTATGCNCTATGTCTAAGGAGTATCAAGCATGCACGAGATCTCACAGACAGGAGCCCAAAAGAAAGACAACAATGGTTCGAGGACATCGAAGCAAANNCCCCTGACCTGGGTAGNGTAATGCGACGATGCATAGGGGCATATGGAAANAACAGATCCACAAGAAGCAGAACTATGCTGGAGCACTACTCGCTCACTGGCGACCCTGACCCCAAATCAGCAGCACAGCTCAGGCAAAGATCCGGACACAAACACAGGAAGACCGCACCTAAGGCAACCACTCAACAGGAACCTACTCTCTAGCTGTACAAACCTTGAGGGGAGGGGGTGTGTCAGAACAAGGCCTTTCCGGTGGAAGTCGCAACAGCCGGAGCACTCGACAGCGAACACAGCGAAGCACAGGGCATCTACCGGAGCTCCGAGGAAGAAGGAAGCCTCCCAAACCCATACCGCCAACTCCCGCACCGCACCGTGTAACCCCATACCCGCTAACAGTAGCGGAAATAGGGTAGTCCACTCTACCGGGAATTCTCCCTCCCCCCGGCCTCCCTGGCCGGGACCCAATAATCCACCAAATTCCCAAAGGGCAGTACCAGCAAGGACCAGCAAGACCGGAAAGACAAGAACCCCCAATTGGCCGGCAATAGAGAAAAGCAGCAGGANCCCCCCCCCGGCGGAGCCGGTCAGATAGCAAAGTCAGATAGCAAAGGCGAGATTGTGGCCACGTCAGCGGTAGGTGTTTAACATTAGAGTCAGACAACTATGGCATTTAAGTAATCCCACGATCGAATCTGCAACCCTCTCTTCTCATTGCGAAGAGATTGTTGCATTAGTAAACCCCCACTACTATAGCTCGCAGCCGGCCAATTTGCCTGGCTGCCTCTCTTGTGTCAAGCAAGCCACGGCCTGCTGTTCAAACACGATGGCTTCTATGATCTGGACATCTACCTACAC
>JGI24539J26755_10000168_pt1 | contig 29718 bp, 28 predicted proteins | sample NorSeaMetagenome_2_FD_26755 | JGI IMG/M metagenome (IMG submission 26755) | reverse complement strand
TCAAGAGCTTTATAGCTCTAAGCATATAGAATTCATTTAGGGTAAGATAGTTGAGCATATTAAACATTAAAATCGAATGTCAGAACATATATTAGAAGTTAAAAATATTTATAAGAAATATGCAAGGCGAGTTGTAGTTAATGATGTCTCATTTTCNGTAAAAGCTGGAGAAATCGTTGGCTTATTAGGTCCAAATGGAGCGGGCAAAACAACTTGTTTTTATATTACATGTGGGCTTGTTAGGTCAAACAAGGGCGAAGTCATTCTTAACCAAAAATCTATTGGTCATATGCCCATGCATAAACGTGCCAATCTAGGTCTTGGTTANCTTCCACAGGAGCCTTCAATTTTTCGAAAGTTAAGTGTTGAAGATAANATTATGGCTGTGCTNGAAATGAATAAATCAATACCTATNAAATCCAGAAAAGAAAGATTGGAAGAGCTCTTAGCTGAATTTAAGGTTGGACATGTTCGTCANATTCAAGGCATTACTTTATCTGGTGGAGAGAGAAGAAGGGTTGAGATAGCGAGGTCACTAGCAATGGATCCAAAGTTTATTTTATTAGATGAACCTTTTGCAGGAATTGATCCAATATCAGTTGGAGATATCCAAGAAATTATTTATCAACTCAGAGATAAAGGTATAGGTATTTTGATTACAGATCATAACTATCGAGAAATGTTGGACACCTGTAACCATTCTTATGTCTTACATGATGGCAAGATAATTGCAGAGGGTGATAAAGACTCTATTTTGGCAAACGATCAAGTTAAAAAAGTTTACTTAGGTGAAGCGGTAGGTGGCTAATCCAAAGCTCATTACTATGGGTATTGAATCTTCTTGTGATGAGACAGGAATTGGAATCTATAGCAGTGAAGAAGGGCTGATTTCTCATAAACTCTTTTCTCAAATTGAATTGCATGCAGAGTTTGGTGGAGTAGTTCCTGAGTTGGCTTCTAGAGATCATATCCAAAAAACACTGCCATTAATTAATGAAGCTCTTGAGGNAAGTGATGTTAACCTNAGTGANATAACGGGTATTGCCTACACAGCAGGCCCTGGTTTAGCTGGCGCACTTCTNGTTGGTGGCTCCATTGCTCAAAGTCTTGCTTGGGGGCTTAATATTCCCGCATTAGGAATTCATCATATGGAGGGACATCTTTTGGCTCCTCTTTTAGAATTAGAGAAGCCAAGCTTTCCATTTGTTGCACTGCTTGTCTCTGGAGGACATACCATGCTTGTTGATGTAACAGCAATTGGAGAATACAAAATACTGGGTGAGTCACTTGATGATGCTGTAGGAGAGGCTTTTGATAAAACTGCAAAAATTCTTGGTTTGGGTTATCCAGGCGGCCCGGCATTAGCAAAATTAGCAAAGGAGGGGGTTGAGGGAAGATTTTTATTTCCAAGACCAATGACGGATAGGCCGGGACTTGATTTTAGTTTTAGTGGCTTAAAAACGTTTGCAAGAAATACATTTGCGAACTTTCCTGAAGAAAAAGCAAATATTGCAAAAGCCTTTGAGGTTGCAGCAACNGAAACTTTAGTAATGAAATGCAAGCGAGCTCTTGAACAAACTGGCTTTAAAACTTTGGTTGTTGCAGGAGGTGTTAGTGCTAATTTATCACTTAGAGATGCTTTGAATAAAATGACTAAAACAATTCATGCAGATGTTTTCTATCCTGCACAAGACTTTTGTACTGATAATGGAGCAATGATCGCATTGGCTGGTCATTATCGATTTCAGTCTGGGCAAAGAAATGATGACTATGAAATCTCAATTAAGCCCCGTTGGAGTCTAGAGGAACTCAGCTCAATATAATTTAAGTAAACTGTATCAATCTTGAAAGTCAACTAAATAAATCACTTAGATGCATATAATATTAAACTTAAGCTATTAAAATTTATCTATTAAAAAAACTAAATGCTAATTATCCCTGCAATTGATTTAAAAGATGGACAATGTGTTCGATTGAAGCAGGGTTTAATGGAGGATTCTACTATTTTTTCAGATGATCCNTCTGAAATGGCATCTAAATGGGTTGATAAGGGCGCAAGAAGACTTCATCTTGTTGACCTAAATGGAGCTTTTGAAGGAAAGCCAGTTAATGCTGATTGTGTCCATAGGATAACCAAAGCCTTTCCCTCTTTGCCTGTTCAGATTGGTGGTGGAATTCGAGATTTAAAAACTGCAAATGCCTATATTGATGCAGGCATAAGCTATCTTATTATTGGTACTATGGCTGTTACAAATCCAAATTTTGTAGCTGATTTATGTAGAGAGTTTCCTGGAAAAATAATTGTTGGACTGGATGCAAATAATGGCTTTGTTGCAACAGATGGCTGGGCAAAACAAACAGATATAAACGTTGTTGAGTTATCAAAAAAATATGAACAATATGGTGTTAGTTCAATTATTTATACTGATATTGCTAGAGATGGGATGATGCAAGGGGTAAATGTTGAGGCGACTGCAAATCTTGCTAAAGAAACTAATATTCCTATAATAGCATCAGGCGGTATAACAAATCTTGATGATATTTCTTTACTTCTTAAGAAGACACATCATGGCATTATTGGTGCAATAACTGGTAGGGCAATTTATGAAGGTATGCTTAATTTTGAGGATGCTCAAAGGATGAGTGATATTTATGATAGTTGAAGTAGCCTACGCCCTGGCTGATAAGCAAAGCTTATTAACTATTGAGGTAGAAAGAGGAGCTACTCTAAAAGATGCTATTGAGGCTTCAGGTATCTTAGAAAGTTTTAAGCAGATTGATCTTACTAAAGATAGAGTAGGTATTTTTTCAAAATTTGCCTCACTAGATACTATTCTTCAAGAAAAAGATCGAGTTGAAATATATCGATCGTTAGTTGCAGATCCAAAAGAAGTTCGTAAGGAGCGTGCAGCGATGGTCAAAGCAATGCAAAGTGATAAAATTCCTAATTCAAGGTAAAATAGAAAACCCATAATATAATCATTACGTAAATGAGCGAAGAAAAACCTCCCAGTAGAACATTTTTTAATAGACTANCTGATAAGTTTTTTCCAAAAACTTTAAAACCTCGAGAACAATTGATGCAAGCTTTGAAACAGGCTGAGGAGAATCTTGTTATTGATCCTTACAGCAGAACTGTAATTGAAGGTGCGATGCAAGTTGAAAGCTTAAGGGTGCGAGATGTAATGGTCCCTAGGTCAAAAATGATAATGATTAATTCAGAAGCATCTACCAAAGAGTTGCTTGAGGTCATGGTTAGTTCTTATCACTCTCGATTTCCTATACATAATATTGAGCAAGACTCTATTTTAGGTATTGTTTTGGCAAAAGATTTGTTAGCCCACTTTTCTCAAGATAATAAAGATGAATTTAACTATAAAGAATACCTCAGAGAGGCTTTTTCAGTTCCTGAAAGTAAACCTTTAGGGGTTTTGCTTAGAGAATTTCAACAAAAGAAATCACACATGGCAGTGGTCCTTGATGAATATGGTGAAATAGCTGGATTAGTTACTTTAGAGGATGTTATTGAGCAGATTGTTGGTGAGATTGAAGATGAGCATGATAAGGAAGAAGAAAATATTATTGACTATGGTGATGGTCGTTATTTACTTCAAGCGAGTACAACTTTAGTTGAATTTAATGAGTATTTTGAATCAAATATATCCAATAAAGATTATGATACTGTTGCTGGACTGGTGATTGCTGGTTTTAGCTTCCTACCTGAGCAAATGAGTGCAATTGATCTTCATGGGTTTAACTTTAAAGTATTAAAAACTGATACTCGCAGACTTTATTTACTTGAAGTTAAAAGAATTAGCAAAGATATTAATAGCACCTCAGAAGGGGTAGATTCTTAATTGTTTTATTATTTAGGCTTAATAGATTAGTATAATCCTGCTTTATGAATTCACTTGAACAAACAACCCAATTAGCTATAGAGTTACTTAAACAACAGAAGGTGACTGATTTTGAGTTTTCTCTAGGAAAAAGTTCTGGGGTATCAACGACAATCCGTTTATCAAATGTTGAAACACTTGAGTATCACCTTGATACTAGTTTTGATGTAAGCGTATATTTTGGAAAAAATAAAGGTCAGGCATCAAGTGGAGATCTAAGTAAAAAAAGTTTAAAAAATGCCATTGAATCTGCAAGTTTAATTGCTAAATACACTCAAGAAGATCCCTTTAATGGACTAGCCCCTAAAGAAAGAATGGCATGGGATATTCCTGATCTTGACTTATATCATCCCTGGAGTCTAGATGCTAAACAAAGTATTGAGATTGCAAAAGAGTGTGAGCAAGCTGCACTAGAGCAAAGTGAAATTGATAACTCGGATGGTGCAGAATTATCAAGTTTTGAAGGTGAGAGTATTTATTCAAATTCAAATGGATTAGTCGCAAAATTAAAAAATAGTAGGCATTCACTCCACTGTTCTCTTATTGCCAAAAGAGATAATGAAATGCAAACAGCTTATGAATATGGTATTGCTCTAGACTCAAAAGATCTTCCAAAGCCCTCTGATATAGGACTTAAAGCTGCTAAGTTTGCTAAGGATAAACTTGGATCAAGAAGCTTAAAGTCTCAAAAATGTCCAATTATTTTTACATCAAGACAGGCCTCTGGACTATTTTCACAATTACTTGGAGCACTTAGTGGCTCAAGACAATATAAAAAAACATCCTTTCTCTTAGGCTCTTTGGAAAAAATTGTTCTACCCGAATCAATAAGTATCTTCGAAGATCCACTAAAAATAAAGACTCTTGGTGCTAGAGCATTTGACCAAGATGGGGTTTTGAAGAACAAGCAGTACTTTGTTGAGAATGGCAGGGTTAAAAGCTATCTAATGGGTCAATATGCTGCAAATCAGCTTGGACTTGAATCAACTGCTAATTCTGGTGGAGTAAGTAACTGCTGCATAAACTCTAATTTTGATGGTGGCATAGAAGAGCTCACTGCCAACATGAGTAGAGGTTTAATTGTAACGGATTTAATGGGACAAGGTATCAATGCAACCACTGGAGATTATTCAAGAGGCGCCAGTGGATTTTGGGTTGAAAATGGTGAAATTCAATTCCCAGTTTCTGGAATTACTATTGCTGGTAATTTAAAAGATATGTTGAAAAATGTTGCCTCTATTGGAAATGACATTGATACTAGAAGTAATATTAAAGTTGGCTCAACACTTATTAGTGAAATGACAATCGCTGGAGAGGGCTAATTGAAAGAGTTTGATGTCATCGTCATTGGCGGCGGCATGATTGGCCTGGCATTCGCTTTGGAGTTATCAAGAAAAAAAGACTACTCAATTGCAATTATTGAGCCAAATGATTGTAATCCTTTAATACAAAATTCATTCCATACTCGAGTTAGTGCTATTACGCCATCTTCTCAAGAATACTTAAGCTCAATTAATGTTTGGGATGATATTAAAAGGAAAAAAGCCTTCGTAGCTACAAAGGTTTGGGATCAAAATTCACATGGCCATCTTAATTTTTATGCTGAGGATGAGGGTCTTGATAGTCTTGGTTTCATTATTGAAAATGATGTAATTCAATCTGCTATATTTGAAAATATCGATCATAATAAGATAGCAATTATTAAGCAAAAACTAGAAAAATTATCAAAAACNGACTTTGGCTATGATGTTATCCTTGATGATAAGAGNAGTTTGTCATGCAAGCTAGTTATTGGGGCAGATGGTCCCCAATCAAAGGTTAGAGACTTGGCTGCAATTAATGTCTCAAGTATTGATTACGAACAAAAAGCAATTATTGCTAATATCAAGAGTGAAAAATCTTTTCTTGATACGACTTGGCAGCGATTTCTATCAGATAGTATTGTTGCTATACTTCCACTTTCAGAAAATCAAGCTTCAATTGTATGGTCATGTAAAAACCATCTTGCTGATAAGTTAGAAGCATCAGAGTCCAAAGATTTCAACCAGCTATTGTCAGAAGCAGTGGAATACCAATTTGGTTGTCTTGAGTTGCAAAGTGACATAAAAATGTTCCCACTTATTGCAAGGAGTGCTCAAGAATATTCATTGCCTAATCTTGCGCTTATAGGAGATGCTGCTCATAGCATCCATCCTCTTGCGGGTCAGGGAGCCAACTTAGGTTTCTCAGATGTTAAGGAGATTAATAATCAGCTCCTGAATGATGAGAAGCCTTTAGGTGATCACTCTATTCTTAGGCGCTATGCAAGAGCTCGTAGACTTGATAATGAACTAATGGCTAAAACTATGACTGGGCTAGATTGGATCTATAAAGAAAACAACGAACCTATGCGCTGGCTCAGAGGCTTTGGTATGAACCTTATCGATGAATCCTCAATATTAAAGTCATTGATTCAAAAACAAGCTCTTGGTCAATCNAAATAATAAGCTAGTTTAAAAAACGAGTTGGCGTTACGATTCCATCAACTGGAACATCCCATGGCTGNGCATCTAAATACTCAACTTCTTGACAATCAAATGCAAGACCGAAGAGTTTTGGTCCATGGTAATTCTTACTTTTCAGTTTGAAGCTTAATGTTTTATCATAGAAGCCACCACCCATTCCTAGACGGTTTTTATTTTTATCAAACCCAACAAGTGGCATAAAGATAAGATCAATTTGTTCAGCATCCATTATGTGAGTATGCATTGGCTCGTCAATTCCAAATCTATTTTTTCTAAAATGCTCTCCCATTTCAGCAAATTTAAGTTTTTCACCAACAAGAATTGGGAGGTAAATAAAATAGCCTCTGTCTTTTAAAAATTTAATAGTATGTTCTGTCTCAATTTCACCATCATTAGGAATAAAAATTGCAATATGTTTGACACCTTCAAAAAGCTTATTTTTTTGACATTGATGCAGGATTTTTTTACCATCTTCCTTACGTGTTTTTTCATCAATGGATTTGCGGAGTAATCTGAGTTGTTTTCTAAGTTCTTTCATCATTACTAATTCTTTGCAATATAGTAATTTTAGCAGTGCATAAAAATTAACTTAGATTAATTTATTATTTTTAGGATGGGGTCCATTGTGCCGTGTTGACATGGTCCTGAACCTTTCTGGTTCAAGGCGGAAGTTCGATGTTTACCGTAGGTTTCCCACTTCAAGGCAGGCTTACACAAAAGTAACCAATCTCATCTCCTTTTTCTATACTTAATCGGCTCAGGGAAATAAATCAATCACGAACACAACAGATAATTTAATTATCACATTAACTCTTATTAATTGCAATGAACTTTTATCTTTTATATAAAGAATTTGAGTTTTAATTTAATAAACTGATTCATATTTCTTACAAATTTCAAAGACATAACTCATATAAAATACAAACCTTATTTTTTTGATTAATAGGCTTTAAATAATGACGCTCTTGTCAGCAATTTTTTTATTGATTATTATTATGGATCCAATTGGTAATGTTCCAGTTTTTTTAAGTATTCTTAAAAATATCCCAGTTGAAAGACGAAGAAAAATTATCATTAGAGAATTATTGATTGCATTATTCGTTTTGTTGTTTTTTCTATTTATTGGACGATTTATACTGCAATCTCTTCAAATTTCAGAATCCTCTTTAGGAATTGCAGGAGGTATTATGTTATTTCTGATTGCTATCAAAATGATTTTCCCTGGTGCAAACGCAATGACTACTCATGATGAAATGATTGAACCTCTCGTAGTGCCTTTAGCTATCCCTTTAATTGCTGGTCCTTCTGCTATTGCTGCTGTTATATTATTAATGGCTCAGGAGCCAAATATGTGGCCTGAATGGGCATTAGCAGTAGTGGTAGCATGTTTTATCTCTGGCGTAATTCTAGTTTCTGCAGAAACTTTAGCGCAAAAGCTTGGTGAACGAGCACTTCTTGCAATTGAACGATTAATGGGTATTTTGTTAATGCTCGTATCAGTTGATTTAATACTAGATGGCATAAAACAAACATTTAATATCTAATTTACAAATTAATTTGCTATGTTTGAGTTCTTAACTAAGATGCTCTTATTTGCTATGTTGTAGCCCACCAGCTATAATTGCCTCTTTTTTTTTGAAGATTGACATGGCAAAAAGTTTAGCACCTATAGTGATGAAATTTGGTGGCACAAGTCTTAGGGACGAGATTTCTCGTTCTCATGTCTTGAGTCATATCAAACACTATGCTGATTCAGGAGAAAGAGTTGTCGTTGTTGTATCGGCTATGGGCCGAAAGGGTGAGCCTTATGCAACAGATACTCTAGTGGCTTTGTTGAAAGATGTTGGTCATAATATAAATCCAAGAGAGCTAGATCTTGTTATGAGTGTTGGTGAAACTCTTTGTTCTGCATTTTGCGCGCATCTATTAAGTTGCAATGGAATGCCTGCAGTCTCATTTAATGGAAGGCAGTCAGGAATTTTGACAGATGATAATGCTGGAAACGCCGAAATATTAGAAGTTAATCCATCACGAATTGTAGAGTCACTTGATGCAGGAGATATTGCTGTAGTTGCAGGATTTCAAGGCGTCAATGAAAGAGGCGATATTCGNACACTTGGAAGGGGTGGGAGTGATACCTCTGCTGTAGCATTAGCTGCTGCTTTAGGTGCTGAAAAGGTTGAAATATTCTCTGATGTCAACGGGATAGCAAATTGTGATCCTCGACAAGTAGAGTCCTCTAGTTATTTAGAATCGATAAGTGTTGATCAGATGTTAGCAATGGCAGATGAGGGTTCAAGAGTGATCCATCCGCGGGCAATTGCAGCATCTATAAAAACAAAAACACCAATTGTTGCAAGGAACACATTTAATGATTCTAAGGGCACAACAATTCATCATAATAAATCTTCAGGCAAAGAGGTTGTTGCAATTGCGCATCGTGAAAGCATGGTATTAGTAGAGTTCGCACTTGAACACAAGGCAGCAAGTCATGTTGATGGAGTTGTTAATATAGATTCAAAACGACTATTACTTAATGATGATGTTTATTTAAGTGATAAATTAGCGCAACTGGAAGAAAAATTAGGTTTTTATAAACTAAGTAGGCATTGGGCTACTATTTCAGTTGTATTCAATAATAAGGTTTCAAAAAAACCTGCAGACCTTGATTATGCTGAACTTTTGGAATCACCTAATAATATTATTAGCTATCTTCTTAAAGAAGTAAAAGTTAGAGAAACTTTAAAATTTCTTCATGGAAGATATACCTAAAAAAATCTTAGGGTTTGTAGCCACCATTATTAATATAACNAGTCAGTATTTCATCGGAAAATTCTGATTCTAATTCTGCNGCTTTTGTTGCAACAGGTTCTTTAAGATCGCCATCTGGTATTTCAATTAATTCATTATTCCAGTCTGTTAGATAAGCATCTGCATCAACTTCACCTGCTGCCATAGCTGCAGAATCTACTGCCTCCATAAAGCGATTATCAAGCTGCATTTTTTCAACTTCTCTACGGCTTTTTTTAATCATCACTTGAGTAGGGATATCACGCCATTTAATTACAGTTAACTTCATCAAAATCTCCAAAAAAAATATTAAAATATGGACTAAATTAATTTTGAGAAATTCTACCATCAAGTAATAGATGAAATTGCTATAATTTGAGTATATAATTCGTTTTTTTCTAGTAAGACTTATCCCCGGGGGAGTAATGAAAAGTAAAGCACAAGTTGTGGTTATTGGAGGTGGCGTTGTTGGTGCTGGAACACTCTATCATTTGGCTGAAAAAGGCTGGACAGATGTGGTTCTTTTGGAGCGTAAAGATTTAACCTCTGGCTCTACATGGCATGCAGCTGGATTATTACCACTCTTTAATATGAGTTACTCTGTTGGTAAATTGCATCAATATTCTGTGGATTTTTATCATAAACTTCAAGAAGAAACTGGAATGAATGTTGGCTTTAGCGTGGTCTCCAATATACGTTTAGCTAATTGTCAAGATCGAATGGATGAATATAAATATTATGCTGGAGTTGGAAGTACTGTTGGTGTAAATGTTAAATTCTTAACACCAGAGCAAATTAAAGAAATCTGGCCATTATGTAATACTGAGGGACTACTTGGAGCTATTCAACATCCCGATGATGGTTATATTCAACCAGCTGACTTAACTCAAGCACTATGCAAGGGTGCTAGAAATCGAGGTGCTGAGATATATGAAAATACAACAGTAAATGCTCTAGAGCAACAATCTGATAGTACTTGGGTTGTTAAGACTGATAAGGGTGATATCGCATGTGAACATATCGTTTCATGTACTGGAAGCTTTGCAAGAAAGACTGGCGAAATGGTNGGTCTTGATGTACCCGTTATTCCTGTAGAGCATCAATTTCTTGTTACAGAGCCTCATCCAGATATTTTAGAAAGNAAAAAGCAAGGTCTTCCAGAAATGGCAGTATTGCGTGAATCGGATGCAGCATATTATTTGCGTGAAGAGGCAGGTGGAATGATTCTAGGTATCTATGAAAAAGGAGCACCTGCTTGTTATGTTGATGGTCCAAGTGATGATTGTAAATACGAACTCTTTAATGGTGAGCTTGACCGCTTAATGCCTCATATTGATGCATGTATTAATCGTGTACCTGCTTTTGGAGAAGTTGGAATTAAAGAAATTTATAATGGTGCGATTGCTTATACCCCGGACGGAAATCCGATTGTTGGGCCAGCTCCTGGTTTGAAAAATTTTTGGTTAAATGAAGGCCATAGCTTTGGAATAACTGCTGCAGGAGGCGCAGGTTGGCAGCTAGCTGAGTGGATTGTTGATGGTGAGCCGACAGTAGATATGATGGGTGTTGATCCCCGTCGTTTTGGACCATATGCTACCAGAGGGTATCTAAAAGAAAAAAATGAAGAGGCTTATGCAAATGTTTTTACAACGCATTACCCTGATGAGGAGCGAAGTGCAGCAAGACCTTTAAAGACAGCACCTTGTTATGATCGCATGAAGGCATTGGGAGCAGTTTTTGGATCAGTCTATGGGTGGGAGCGTCCTAATTGGTTTATGCCAAGTGCTGACTATTCACTTANTGCTGAAGANTTAAATCAAGCTGATCCTGCTAAAGTTATTCTTAATAAAAATCATTCCAAAGCTTTAGATGACGGTCGTATTGTTGAAAAAAATTCTTTTCGTCGTTCAAACTATTTTGAGCATGTTGGAAATGAATGTAAGCATGTCAATGAAAAAGTTGGACTTTTAGATATGTCTGCGTTTGCAAAATGTGTGGTTAATGGTTCTGGAGCTGAGGCATGGTTAGAATCCATATTCGCCAATAAAATGCCACAAGCTATTGGCCGCATTAGTTTAGTTCATATGCTTGCCCTAAATGGTGGAGTGCGTGCAGAATTCACNGTNTATAAAACTGGACCTCAAAGTTATTATTTAGTATCTGCTGGAGCATTTGAAACTCATGACCATGATTATTTATTTAAGTTAGCACCAAAAGATGGAACTGTCCATGTTCAAAGAGTTACAACAAATACTGGTGTATTAGTTTTGGCNGGACCAAAATCTCGTGATGTACTCCAAAAACTAACAGATACCGATTTATCGAATGCAAACTTTAAATGGCTTACTGGTAAGAAGATTAATGTTGGTTTTGCAAGTGCTCAAGCACTCAGAGTAAACTTTGTTGGAGAATTAGGTTGGGAGTTGCATCATCCAATTGAAATGCAGAACTATATTTTTGATGAAGTAATGAAGGCTGGAGCAGANTTTGATATAAAGCCTTTTGGGATTCGTGCTATGGATAGTATGCGTCTTGAAAAGTCTTACCGCCTAATTCCTAGAGAAATGTCAATTGAGTATTCGGCATATGAATCTGGGCTTGATCGTTTTGTAAGGTTAGATAAAGAAGTTGACTTTATAGGAAAAACTGCATTAGCAAAATGGCAAGATAAAGGCGCTTCAAATGGTTTTGTAACTTTAGAGGTTCAGGGAGTTACTGATGCTGATGCAAGAGGTTCTGAGGCAATTTATAAAGATGATGAAGTTGTTGGAAGAGCAACCTCTGGTGGATTTGGTTGGAGATGTAATAAATCACTCGCACTTGGCCTAGTTAAGCTTGAGCTTGCTTCTATTGGAACAGAACTTGAAATTGAGATTCTGGGTGAAAAGCATAAAGCGATAGTTATTGAAGAGTCTCCTTTTGATCCAGCTAATGAATGCTTGAGAGCATAACTTTAAGAGTATTATAATTTTATGTCAATAATTGAAAAAAAATCTGATTTACATAACAATATGGTCACTTGGAGACATCATCTCCATCAGCGACCTGAGCTTAGTTTTAAAGAAGAGATAACTAGTGATTATATTGCTTCAGTTTTGCAATCCCATGATATTGAAATACATCGAGGACTTGCTGTAACAGGAATTGTTGCTACTATTCATGGTAATAGAAAGGGTGGGTCGATTGGACTTCGTGCTGATATGGATGCACTTCCAATACAGGAAAAAAATAAATTTAGCCATAAGTCAATCCATGAGGGAAAGATGCATGCATGTGGTCATGATGGGCACTCAACAATGCTTCTTGGTGCGGCAGTTTACCTCAAGGAGCATAATGATTTTGCTGGAACCGTTCATATGATCTTTCAACCTGCTGAAGAAGGTGGGGGTGGAGGGCGAGTAATGGTTGAAGAAGGCATATATGATAAGTTTCCATGTCAAGCAGTTTATGGAATGCATAATTGGCCTGGGATGGATAAGGGACAGTTTGCAGTTCATGATACAGCTGTTATGGCTGCAAATGAAACACTTAAAATTTGTATTCTAGGTAAAGGCGGCCATGCTGCAATGCCTGAACAATGTATTGATCCTGTTGTCATTGGAGCGCAAATTATTAATGCCATTCAAAGTGTTGTCTCTAGAAACGTTGCACCACTTAATTCTGCAGTTATTAGTATAACTATGGTTGATGCTGGCTTTGTATCAAACGTCATTCCTAATGAAATGAATCTTACTGGCTCACTTAGGTATTTTTCAAAAGATGTTGGGGATGAAGTAAAAGAAAAAATAAAGAATATTGTCGAAGGTTTAAGCCAATCAATGGGGGCTTCAGCAACATTTGAGTCTATACCAAATTACCCTGCAACTATTAATACACCAAAACATGCTGAAATCTGTGCCAAGGCTGCTGGAATGGTGGTTGGAGAAAAAAATGTTCATAGAAATGAACCACCTAGTATGGGTTCAGAAGACTTTTCATTCTTATTAAATGCTTCAGAAGGAGCTTATATATGGATCGGTAATGGACTGGTTCCTGAAGATAGTCCTGCTGGAGGATGCATGCTACATAACACTCAATACGACTTTAATGATGAAATTCTACCTTTTGGAAGCAGTTACTGGGTTCAATTGGTTCAAAATATCCTGAAATAAGATGGATTAGTTTCATAAAAATGGCTTCAAGAAATTTCTCAAAGTTTGGTAAAAGATTTTCTAGAAAAAATGGTATTACTCAGTTAATGTCTGATCTTGGAAATGCTAACCATAGTAATAATCCAAATACCATTATGCTAGGTGGCGGGAATCCTGCAATTATTTCAGCGGCAAACGATAAATTTATTTCTGAACTTGAAAAACTCATTTCAAGCTCTAGTATTAATCAAATGATTGGCTTCTATGATGGTCCTCAAGGTAGTGAAGAGTTTATATCTGAGCTAGTAATGATGTTTAATAATCATTATGGTTGGGGCTTAGATGAAAAAAATATTGTTATCACTAATGGCTCTCAAAGCAGTTTCTTTAGTCTCTTCAATTTATATGGAGGAGAAATGGAGGATGGAACTCATAAAAAAATTCTATTACCGATTGTTCCAGAATACATAGGTTATGCTGATCAAGGAATTTCTGAAGATATGTTTGTCTCAATTAAGCCTGAAATCTGTATGCTTAATGATAAGCAATTTAAATATAAAATTGATTTTGAGGAATTGATTAATGTTATGAGTTCTGATGATATTGGTGCAATCTGCATTTCACGTCCTACTAATCCAACTGGAAATGTTATTTCAGACGATGAGCTTAATCAATTAGATTTAATTTCAAAAGAGTATGGAGTTCCATTAATCATTGATAATGCATATGGACAACCTTTTCCAGGAGCCGTTTATACTAAAGCAACATTGAAGTGGAATACTAATATGATTTTATGTATGTCTCTTTCAAAACTTGGTCTTCCAGGCTTAAGAACTGGAATAATTATCGCTGAACATCAAACCATCGAGGCTCTCAGTAGAATAAGTGGAATCATGGTGCTGGCGCCAAGCAGTGTTGGGCCAAGTTTATTGACAAGAATGATAAGGGATAATGAGCTATTGCAACTTTGTGATGACGTTATAAGGCCTTACTATAAAGAAAAAGCATTAACTGCAGTTAAGCTTTTTGAAAGTGTTTTTAAAGATGTCGATGGCTACCTTCACAAGCTTGAGGGAGCTTTTTTTATGTGGCTTTGGTTTCCAAATTTATCAATAACGTCAGAACAGCTTTACAATAATCTAAAGGCTGACGATGTTTTTATAGTTCCTGGCCAAGATTTTTTTATTGGTATTGATGATGATTGGGATCATAAGCATCAATGTATTAGAATAAACTATGCAAAAGATGAAGTGGTTCTTAAAAAGGGACTTGAGGTTATTTATAATCATGTTAAATCGTCTCAAAAATAAGGTGTGTTTATGAGAAAAATATATGTTTACTAAGGCAATTGTTAGAATTCCTGGAAAGAGTCTAATTCATGGTTTAAGTGACTCAAAGAGTCTAGGTTTACCAAACTATGATGAGGCTATCACTCAGCATAAATTATATATTGAAGCTTTGAAAGTATGTGGCCTTGAAGTTACAGTACTGGAGCCATGTGAAGAGTACCCTGATTCAACTTTTATAGAGGATGTTGCTCTTATAACTCCTCATTGTGCAATTATTACGCGCCCAGGAGCCCCAACTAGAAGAGATGAGATTACTAAGATAGATTCAGTTTTAAGAAATGAATTTTCAAATGTTGAAGTTATAGAGGCGCCAGGAACTATTGAGGCTGGTGATGTAATGATGGTTGGTAGTCATTTTTATATAGGACTTTCAGATAGAACAAATCGCAGTGGTGCTGAACAGACTATTGGTATTCTTAAGAAATATGGTATGACAGGATCAACAGTTACATTAAATGAGGTGCTTCATCTTAAAACAGGACTGTCTTATCTAGAAAATAATAAGTTAGTGATTTGTGGTGAGTTTATAAATGACCCTATATTTAAAGACTATGATTTTATTGAAATACCGAAAGAAGAAAGCTATGCAGCTAATTGCATTTGGGTAAATGAAAGGGTAATTATTCCATCTGGATACCCAATATCAAATGAAAGGATTTCTGGATCAGGATTCAATGTAATAGAAGTCGATGTTTCAGAATTTAAGAAACTTGATGGTGGCTTAAGCTGTTTATCTTTAAGATACTAGTAAATTTTGCAAAAATATATAATGTAATTACAATGTAATCACATAGTTCCTAATTTAATCAAATATTTCTTTAATTTCATCAAATGTTGCAGTTATAGCATGCACATTGGAATAACCCATTTTTTGAAGCGTTAATGCTGCAAGCGAGGCACGACCTCCACCACCACAGTGAGTTAAGATCAAAATATCTGAATTAGGACATTGTTTGGAAATTTTCATCTCTAATAGGCCCCTAGAAATATTTATTGAATCATTTAGACTAGATTCCTCATAATTTTTAACTTCTCGAACATCGATAATTACAGAATTTTCAGAACCATCATAAAGAAGCTTTGCAGCGTTAGCATCAACACAATTTATTTCCAATTGAGCAGTTGCTATTAGTTCACCAGCGGTTTTAATCATCAGTAACTCCTTTGATATAAAAAATTAGTGTTTAAAGTGACGAATTCCAGTAAAAATCATTGAAATACCATGTTCATTGGCTGCTGCAATAACTTCATCGTCACGCATTGAGCCTCCAGGATGAATAATAGACGAAATACCAGCTTTAGCAGCAGCATCAATACCATCACGGAAAGGAAAGAAAGCATCAGATGCCATAACAGAACCTTCAACCTCAAGATTTTCATCAGCCGCTTTAATACCAGCTATCTTGGCAGAATAAATGCGGGACATCTGACCTGCACCAATGCCAATTGTCATTTGGTTTTTGACATAGACAATAGCATTAGATTTAACAGATTTAGCAACCTTCCAAGCAAATATTAAATCATTCATCTCTGAATCACTTGGCTTAATTGTAGTTACACACTTTAAATTATCAACATTAATTAGTTCTATATCATTATCTTGGACAAGAAGCCCTCCAGATACTTTCTTAAAATCAAAAGTAGTTTTTGGTTTACCTAATTCGCCGCACTCAAGGACTCGAATATTTTCTTTTTTAGCTAAGATTTTGAGAGTAGCAATATTAATTTTTGGGGCAATAATAACTTCTACAAATTGTTGATTAATAATAACTTCAGCTGTTGCTATATCAAGTTCTCGATTGAACGCGATGATACCTCCAAAGGCTGATGTTGGATCAGTCTGATAAGCACTTTGATAGGCTCTAAGAATATCCTTTCTAGAAGCAACACCACAAGGATTGGCATGCTTAATAATTACACAACTCGGTTCATCAAAATCACGAACGCATTGTAAAGCTGCATCAGCATCTGCAAGATTGTTATAAGAAAGAGGCTTACCTTGAATTTGTTTACTGTTAGCAATAGATACTTCTTCAAGATTACTATCTGTATAAAAAGCAGCCCTTTGATGAGGGTTTTCCCCATAACGCAGAGCTTGTGATTTTGTAAACTGAAAATTTAAAGTATTAGAAAAACCATCNTCTTCTTCACCTAAGTAGTTGGCAATTGCTCCATCATATTGAGCAGTATGCTCAAAGGTTTTTAAAGCTAATTTTTTTCTAGTCTTTAAAGAAGTGTTTCCAGAAGCATTTAATTCATCTAGAACTAATTGAAAGTCAGAGCTATCGACAATAACAGTTACTGATTTATGATTTTTAGCACTTGATCGTAGCATTGCAGGGCCCCCAATATCAATATTTTCTATTGCATCTTCAAAGCTACATTCAGGTCNAGAAATAGTATCTTGGAATGGGTATAAATTAACTACAACAAGGTCAATTGGTTTGATGTCATTCTCGATCATGACTCCTTCATCAANCCCCCTTCTTGCCAGGATTCCACCATGTATTAGTGGATTAAGAGTCTTAACTCGTCCTGCCATTATTTCAGGGAAACCTGTAAAGTCAGATACCTCTATAACTGGAATACCCTGTTCTTTAAGAAGTTTTGCAGTACCTCCAGTGGAAAGAAGTTCAATATTAAGAGATACAAGGCTTTGAGCAAATTGAGTAATTCCAGTTTTATCAGAAACACTAATTAATGCTCGTTTTATAGACATTTAATAAGGGTGAAGATGTTGGATTTATAAGCTATTTATTATAAACCCTTATAAGTTATAAAGACCCACCTTTTTCTTCAAGGTTGCCCGATTAATACCAAGAATCCTTGCGGCTTCACTATGGTTTTGATTGACTTTATCTAGGACGAATTTAATAGTAGCAGATTCAGCTTGCTGCTTTACCATCTTAAATACTCCGTTTGAAGACTCACCATTTAAATCTGAGAAGTACTTCTCAAGATTTTCATTAATGCAATCCTGTAAACCCCTTTCTTTCATATTGAATACAAAAAATCATGAAATTTCAAATATTGTTCAGAGTGATCAGACACTCTATTTATGTTTGGCCAGAAGGCTGAGCCTTTTTCTTGGTCAAGGTGCATAGAATACCAAAAAATATGCTTTCTGGATAGCTGAGTTCCCATTTTATGACCATAAAAATCATGAATTTGTAAAATGTGCTTTAATATTAAGGGAATCTTTTTATCTAGAGATGGCGCTTTTGATATTTGNCCCGTTTTCAAATAATCATTAACTTGTCCAACAAGCCATGGGTTTCCTTGAGTAGCTCGACCTAACATAACAGCATCTGCACCAGTGAAGTCTAAAACTTCTTTAGCTTTCTCTGCTGAAGTTATATCACCATTGGCAACTACAGGTATTGAAACAAGGCCGACAATTTTTTTTACAGTATCATATTCAGCATCACCATTATATTTCTGTGATCTGGTTCTACCATGAATTGCAAGCATTTTAATTCCATGATCTTCAGCTATTTTTGCGATAGTAGGAGCATTTTTATTTTCTTCATTCCAGCCTGTTCGCATCTTTAGGGTTACAGGAATATCAACTGCATTTACTACAGCCTTAATAATATCTTCAACTAGTTTTTCATTTTGCATTAATGCAGAGCCAGCAGCTTTATTACATACTTTTTTTGCAGGACATCCCATATTAATATCTATTATATCTGCTCCAAAATCGAGAGCTTGTTTGGCAGACTCAGCAAGCTCATCTGCCTCTGAGCCAGCAATTTGAATACTAATTGGTGATTGTTCNGAAGAAAAGTCTAAACGATGTTTTGATTTATTTGTATTAAGAAGATGTTTCTTCATGACCACCATTTCAGAGGTAGTAAGGGCAGCACCTTGCTCTTTACATATAATTCTAAAAGGTTTGTCACTAGTTCCAGCCATTGGGGCTAGCAATACTTTAGAAGGGAGAGTGTATGACCCAATATTCATCTGATTTAAAGCTTCTGTGATTGTTTTTCAGCTTTCTTTTTTAGGCGCTTCTGTTTAAGTTTGGATAAATGATCAACAAATAAGATGCCCATTAAATGGTCCATTTCATGTTGAATACAAACTGCTAACATTTCATTAGCTTCTATCTCAAACGAAACTCCTTTTTCATTAAGAGCACGCACTTTAATCTCATTAGCTCTTTTAACATTTTCATAATAATTTGGTACAGAAAGACAACCCTCTTCATATTCAATTTCACCACTCTTCTCGATAATTTCAGGGTTAATTAGACACAGAGGTTGATCACAATCATCTGAAACATCAATAACAATAATGCGTTGATGAAAGTTTACTTGGGTTGCAGCAAGACCAATACCAGGAGCTGCATACATCGTTTCAAACATATCTTTTACTAGCTGTTTTATATCCCCATTAACGGCTTCAACTTCTTTTGCAACAGTCCTTAACTTTTTATTAGGGTATTTTAAAATATCTAAAATCATGAGTTAATAATAACAGTGTTATAAATTTTATCGTCCTTGTCAGGGTAATCCTGATTAAAGTGTAAACCTCTACTTTCCTTTCTAGAAAGAGCAGATTCTACAATAATTTTAGATGTTTGGACTAAGTTTCTTAATTCAATCAAGTCATCTGTTACAGTATAAAGACGGTAATACTCATCAACTTCTTTGTTAATTTGCTCAATTCTAAAATAAGCTGATTTCAGACGGCTATCACTTCTAACTATGCCTACAAAGTTCCACATAATGCGCCTTATTTCTTGCCATAAATGAGTAATAACTACTTTCTCTTTAGAAGGCTCCACCCTGGAGGAGTCCCAATCATCAACTTTTTGATAGGACTTATTCAAGAGATTCTCGTTAATATGTTTCGCACACGATTGTGCAAAAACAATACACTCAAGTAATGAATTACTTGCCATTCTATTTGCACCATGAACCCCAGTATGAGCTACTTCCCCAACTGCGTATAAATTATTAATATTAGATTGTGCATCGATATCTGTATTTATTCCACCACACGTGTAATGAGCAGCTGGAACAACTGGAATAGCTGTATTGCAGATATCTATACCCAATTCTTTACAGCGATTTGTAATTGTAGGAAAGCGATCTGAGATCCATTTAGAATCTTTGAATGAAATATCAAGATAGACACAATCATATCCATGAATTTTCATTTCATTATCTATTGCTCTAGCAACAATATCTCTTGGAGCAAGCTCAAGTCGTTCATCATAGTTATGCATAAATTCCTCACCATTTGGCAGAGTAAGTTTTGCACCCTCACCCCTAAGAGTTTCAGATATCAAGAATGACTTCGCATTAGGATGGAAAAGACAAGTTGGATGAAATTGAGTAAACTCCATATTTGTAATTTCACAGCCAGCCCGATATGCCATTGCAATTCCATCTCCAGTTGATGTGTCTGGATTAGAGGTATAAAGATATGACTTTGACGCACCACCAGTTGCTATGATTGTATTATGAGAAATAAATGGAATTACTTTTTTTGTTTTCTTATGAAAAACATACGCACCATTACATTTGCTATTACTAATAAGAAGATCAACAGCTAAATGTTGATCAAAAATTGTAATATTTTTCTTGTTTTTAGCTGTAGCAAAAAGATTAATTTGAATTGATTGACCAGTCTTGTCTGAAACATGTGCTACTCTCTTGGAGCTATGACCACCCTCAGTAGTCAGATCATAATTACTTCCTTTATGAGAAAACTCTACACCTATTTTTTCAAGCTCTATGATTGCTGATGGNGCTTGTTCAACCATAAACNTTATACTATCCTTATTACCTAGATTAAATCCTGTATTTAGTGTATCGGAGATATGCGAATTAAAATTATCCTCAGGATCCAATACTGCAGATATTCCACCTTGCGCATAGAATGAAGAGCCTTCTAATATTTCATCCTTAGAGATTACCGCAACTGATAGAGAATCTGAAAGCTGAATTGCACTCATTAAACCAGCACTTCCAGAACCAATAATAAGAACATCAAACTGATATTTATTCATCATAATTAAGTGTNACAAAAAGTTACATAAAGAAAAATTATTACCAATATTTTTGTATATAATTTCACGCAAGTTAAAACCTACTATATTTAACTTATTTCTCCTTTAAATAGTAGACTAACCCCACACTCTTATTCGAGGTGGGGTTTTTTATTTTATAAGCTTTATATTATTCATCTTTGGCTTGAAAATAATTAATAATTTAGGGAGTAATGTTAAGTTCACTAATACTGCACTAAGCATAGCAACAGTCATAAAGATTCCAAAATAGATACTTGGTATAAAGCTTGATAGTGTTAAAACTAAAAATCCTATAGCAACTGTTATTGCTGTATAAAAAATTGCAAGGCCAATGGAGGCATGAGCTCGATACATTGACATAAGATAGTCATCATCCTTAGTTAGTTCGTCTTGAAATCNATTAATGTAGTGAATGGCATTATCAATTCCAATTCCAATTGCAATTGCTGCAATAGTAATTGTCATAATATCAAGAGGTATTTTGAATAATCCCATAATTCCCAAAATTATAAGAGATGGAATGGTATTTGATAAAACGGCTATTAGAGCAATTGAAGCTGATTTAAAAATTAACATAAACATGATGAAAATAATTACAAAGACACTAGCAATTGTTTTAATTTGGGAATTGAATAGACTCTGAAGAAGGTTGTTATATAGNGAAAATGATCCTGTAAAGCTAAAACTCTCTGGGCTAAAGTTAAATTCTTCAACTAACTTTTTATTAATGGTATTAATTAATTNATTTCTATNTAATCCATCGGTTGTTTCTTTAACACGCGCAACAAAACGTATTTGGTCAGTTTCATCNGATATGTGTGGAACAAGAACTTGAGATTTTGCAAANTCTGGCATATTATTTTTACCTAAGACAAGTAAAAAGCCATTTGGTGCTTTACCTTCATTAGAAGTTTTGAGAACCTGCATAAATGTATCAATTGATAAAACTTTTCCTAAGCTATCGAGGCTATCTAAATATTTATGAACTTCATGAAACTCTTCCCTTAAGCCCTCATCTGCCCAATATGCGTTAGCAACATTATCAAAAACAATATCTAAGGGTACAGTGCCACCTAGCTCTTCATCAATTAGCTTGAGTCCTTGATGAATTTCTGTAGACTTTTTAAAATAATTTATAAAGCTATTCTCAACGGAAAGTTTACTGATTCCAAAAACAGAAATGCAGATAGTTATTACTAGAGAGATTAGTATGCTTTTTCCAAATTTATCAGTTATAAATGCAAGATTTTGAACACCTAAGATGTGATCATTATGATTTATAATTTTTGGTTTCGGTAATATTGTCATCATAACTGCAAAAAGCATAAAAGATAAAATAAGAGCAATTGATATNCCGATACTCATCATTAAACCAAAGTCAATTACTGGTTGAACATTGCTAAAAGTTAGTGAAATAAATGCAGCAATTGTAGTTATTGTTGTAAAGGCGCATGGTTTAATCATTTGTTCTAGGGTTTCCCTAGTAAGGTCATTGGTTTTTTTATCTGGATTATTTTTAGATAATTCTCTAAAGCGAACTACTAAATGAATTGTGACTGAAAGAGTCATTACAAGAAGCAGTGAAAAAAAGTTAGCAGAAATAACAGTAACCTTCCAACCAATAGCGCTAATTAATCCAGTCATGAATAGAGCTCCAGTAACACTAATCATAATTGGTAATAAAACCCAACGAATTCTTCGGAAAATTAATGTCAGAATCATTGACATTGCTAAAACAACAGCAAGACTAAATATTACTAAATCACTTTTAATATATGAAATAGCATCATTTCTTATCATGGGAATTCCACCTAAGAAAAGCGTAGCATCATTACGATATTCATCCATTGTTGAGCGAATATCAAAAATCATTTTTTTTAATATTTCATCATCAATTATTACCGTTGGATCATCAGCACTCAGTGGAATCAGTAAGGCAGTTGTTTTTAGATCCTTACTAATTAAGTTGCTTGCGTATAAAGGACTAGTTTTAAACTCATTCTCAATATAATCTAAATCAGCCTTACCATTATCTATTGTGTATACATCACTTGCCAACTCAATTAGAGAAAGAGGTGGTGATTGAAATAAAGATACATCAAGTAAAGAAATTACAGAGTCTACTCCATTAATTTCAAGCAGCTTATCTCTAAAAGATCTCAAGTTAATGAGTTGCTCTGGCTCAATTAAGCTATTCTCAGAAGTATAGCTAATTAAGAGTGATTCATCAGAGCCAAATGTTTTCTGTGTATCTAAATAGAGTTCTAGATTATTATCTCCATCCAATGATAAAGACTCAGAGGAAGCATCAAGAGAAAAGTTTTGTATCTGAAGGAGTGATGTCACTATAACTACTATTAAAAAAGACAAAGACCATATTGGTTTCTTAATTAATAGGTTTATAAGTTGAGAAAACATATTTATTATGGCAACTTAAAAAGTAAACTCTGGAAGAGGCTCTGAGCCGTTCATTAAATCAATATAAGTCTCAAAAAGAGATTTAGATTTCCATTTATCTCCATCTATCCTCTCAACAAGGGTAGCGTGCATTTGATTTTTTGAGCCAACTACAATAAATAATTTCCCACTTATCTTTAGAGCNCTTTTTAAGTCCTCACTTATAACAGGAAGAGCACAACCAACTACTATAGTATCAAACTTATCGTTACCAAGGTTTAAGTTAAGTGCATCCTCATTAACAAGTTCAACATTACTTATATTGAGCACATCAATTTTTTCTTTTGCTGCATCAATTAGCTCTTTATGAATTTCAATACTTTTAACTGACTTAGCAAGTGATGCAAGAACAGCTGTAAAGTAACCACTTCCAGTTCCAATCTCTAAAACATCTTCATGTCCTTTTAGATCAAGTGAGTCTAAAATTCTTCCCTCAATTTTTGGTGAAAGCATTTTTTCAGAATTANTAAGTGGTATTTCCATGTCAGCAAAAACTAAGTTTTGATATTCTTCAGGAACAAAGTTTTCGCGAGGGATATCAATGAGTGCTTGATTTGCACGAATATTAAGACCACCCCAAGGCCTTATTTGCTGTTCAATTACATTTTTTCTTGCCTGCTTAATATCCATAGTTTTCCTACTTCTTTTTTCTTGGTGGCATTAAATCAGTAATAGTTCCTTCTGCCATTTCAGCTGCAAATGCCGTTGTTTCTGATAGGGTGGGGTGAGCATGAATTGTTAAGGCAATATCACTCATATCACAGCCCATTTCAATAGCTAAGCTTGCTTCTGATATTAGGTCACCAGCATTCTTACCACAAATACCCATTCCAAGAATCTTACCCGAATCTGTATCAAATAATCCTTTTGAAATACCCTCACTTCGACCAATACTTAAGCTTCTTCCAGATGCCGCCCAAGGAAAAACTCCTTTTGTAAATTTAATACCACTTTCTGTTAATTCCTTTTCAGTTTTTCCAGTCCATGCAACTTCAGGATCAGTATATGCAACTGATGGAATTGTGAGAGCATCAAATCCAGATTTTTCACCACTGATTACCTCTGCAGCTACTTTACCTTCATGAGTTGCCTTATGTGCAAGCATTGGTTGACCAACAATATCCCCAATTGCAAATATATTATCAACATTAGTTTGCATTTGAGTATTTGTTGAAATAAATCCACTTTTATCTACTTCAACACCTGCTTTATCTGCATCAATATCATGGCCATTTGGTGAACGACCGACAGCAACTAAAACTTTGTCAAAGGTATCAGTTGAGGGCGAGTCTTTACCTTCAAAATCTACTTTAATTCCTTTTTTTAATGCAGACATTTTTGTAACTTTAGTATTCAAGAATATGTTCGCATATTGTTTCTTTACTTTTTTAAATAGAGGCATAACAATATCTTTATCCGCTTGAGGAATAATTTGTGCACCAAGTTCAACCATCGTTATTTCACTTCCAAGCGCATCATAAATAGTTGCCATTTCAAGGCCAATAATACCTCCACCAACAACTAGTAATCTTTTGGGAATTTCATCCAATAAAAGGGCATCAGTAGAGTCCATTACTCGACTATCATCAAATGGGAACATTGGGAGTTTTGTTACTTTAGATCCAGCAGCAATGATACAGTTTTCAAATTCAATTACTTCATCACTACCTTCAAGAGTAGCTTGATTCTTCGAAAGGAATTTTGCATAACCCTTAATTACTTTAACTTTTCTTGCCTTAGCAAGAGCTTGAATTCCACCAGTAAGTTTATTGACTATGCCTTCTTTATTTTTTCTTACAGCATTAATGTCAATTTTTGGGCTTGAAAAGCTTATACCAAGTTCACCTGCATGTTTGGCTTCATTAATTACCTCAGCAGTATGAAGGAGTGATTTTGAAGGAATACAACCTACATTTAAACAAACCCCACCCAGTGAATCATGAGTCTCAACTAAGGTAACTTCTTTACCGAGATCTGCAGCACGAAACGCAGCTGTATAACCACCAGGACCTGAGCCAATTACTAGTAGTTGAGTTTTAATCATAATAACATCTCCATAATATTTTTTAATACATGATTTAGCTCAGCCATAAATCTTGCTCCTTCTGCTCCATCAATAACTCTATGATCATATGAAAGTGCTAAGGGTAGAGTTGGGGTAGGGATAAAAGACTCACCATTCCAAACTGGCTTCATTTGAGTTCTGGATACTCCTAAGATTGCTACTTCAGGCGAATTAATTATAGGTGTAAATTGGGTTCCACCTATTCCTCCTAAACTTGAAATTGTAAAGCCTGCACCCTTCATCTCACTAGCTTCTAGATTACCTTCCCTAGCTTTAGAGGAAATTATAGAGAGTTCATCAGAAAGTTCTATTAAGGATTTTTTACCAACATCTCGAATAACTGGAACAACTAGGCCATTTGGAGTATCTACTGCGATACCTATACTAAAGAATTTTTTTAAAATTAAGTTTTCGTTATTTTCATCAAGTGAGGCATTAAAATTCGGATGACGCTTTAAAACCTGAACTATAGCTTTCATAATGAAAACTAATGGACTTAATTTGATACCTCTTTCTTTTTGATGCTTACGAAAACGTTCCATTTGTTCAACATTAACTTCATCAAATTGAGTCACATGAGGTATAGAGTTCCATGATTTAATCAGGTGTTTTCCTGATTTCTTTTTGATTCTTGATAGTGGCAATATTTCGGTTTCATCACTACTTCCATTAGTAACAATATCTTTAACATAAGACTTTAAATCTTCTTCAAGAATCCTGCCTTTTTGACCAGTACCATTAACTTTTAAAAGACTTACACCAAGCTCTCTAGCTAATTTTCTTATAGATGGAGATGCATGTGATTTAGGATCTGTATTTAGAGAAAACTCTTCTTTAGGTTCATTACTTTCTGGGATTTCTTTATCAATTTTTTCATCAGTAGAGGGAATATCTTCAAGGGTTTCTGTATGTACTTTATCCTCTTCTACTATTTTGCTTGTAGCCTCTTTTTTTGCTTCATCATTGTCTTCTGATTCACTTTCTAAAGTAAGAATAAGTTCACCCTGGGCAATCTTATCATCAACTTTAACAGCAATACTAACTACCCTTCCTGAAAAAGGTGCTGGAATTTCCATTGTAGCTTTATCAGTTTCAAGTGTAATGATGCTATCATTTTCATTAATATTATCTCCAACCTTGACCAGTACCTCGATAATATCAACAGAGTCGAAATCACCTATATCTGGTAACTCAACATTTTTTTTAGTAGGCATATAGATTATTAATTAAGCATAATACTTGAAGAACGTAATTATCCCAAAAATCGCTTAATAAAGGCGATAAATGTTAAAATTATTTTGTAAAGTAAAACTTGAAATTATTTATATAATATCTCTTATTTTCTAAACTCATTATTAAAAAAAAATATGCCATTAGCTCTTTCTACAAAAAATTTAGCTAAGACTTATTCAAATAAACTTGAAGCCCTTAAGGGGGTAAGTGTGAGCGTAGAGGAGGGAGATTTTTTTGCTCTTTTGGGATCAAATGGTGCAGGGAAGACTACAGCAATAGGAATTATAGCTGGACTATTAAAAGCTTCTTCTGGTGAGGTTAAAATTAATGGATTAGAACAAAAAGCTAATGCAAATGAAGTTAAAAAGATGATAGGCTTAATGCCTCAAGAATTTAACTTTAATCCTCACGAGCCAATTATTGAAATTTTAATGAACCAAGCGGGTTATTTTGGTATTCCTAGATCTGAAGCAAAAATTCAAGCTGAGATTTTATTAAAAAAAATGGAATTATGGGATAGGTGCTTCGATGTAGCTCAATCACTATCTGGNGGAATGAAAAGACGTCTTATGCTTGCTCGAGCGCTGATACATAAGCCTAGAATTTTGATTTTAGACGAACCTACTGCTGGTGTTGATGTTGAAATTCGTCAATCAATGTGGCGTTATTTAACTCAGCTTAATAATGAAGGAATGACTATTATATTAACAACTCACTATTTAGAGGAAGCTGAGGCTTTATGCCGTAATATAGCGATTTTGAATGATGGAGTTCTAGTTGAGCAATCTAATATGAAGAAACTTCTACTAAGGGCAAAACGTCAAGTTTTAATTATTGATACTGAAGAAGTTCTTCCAACTAATATTTCTATAGAGAATTGTGATTGTGAAATATTAGATGAAAATACATTACAAGTTTCTCAGGGAGAATCAACCACAATATCAGATGTAATTTCTAGTTTATCTTTGCAAAACATTAATGTTGCTCACTTGCGCAGCTCACAAAACCGCTTAGAAGCATTATTTATTTCACTTACTAGCTAGAGATTATCATGTGGATTGCTTATAAAACAATTGTTACAAAAGAGATACTAAGGTTTGCTAGAATTTGGGTTCAAACTATAGTTCCTCCAGTCATTACTACTTCACTTTATTTACTAATATTTGGAGGTTTAATGGGTGGTAGGATTGGTCAAATGCAGGGTGTAGAATATCTTGACTTCATAGTTCCTGGAATAATTCTTATGACTGTAATTATGCAATCTTATGCCAATACAGTTTCATCATTCTTTATGACCAAGTATAACAATAGTTTTGAAGAGTTATTAGTTTCAACAACCCCTAATTGGGTAATACTAATGGGATTTGTTAGTGGTGGTGTTGCGCGAGGTTTTTGTGTTGGAATAGCTGTTACTTTGACTATTTCTTTTTTTGTAGAATTACAATTATTTAATTTTTTTGTAATTGCAGCTACATTCCTTGTTACATCAATAATGTTTTCATTAGCAGGATTCATTAATGCTGTTTTTGCAAAAACGTTTGATGATATTTCAATTGTTCCTAATTTTGTATTACTTCCTCTAACTTATCTAGGTGGAATGTTTTATAGTATTGATATATTGCCTAGTTTTTGGAGAGGCATATCTTCTTTCAATCCAATTTATTACTTGATGGACTCATTTAGATTAGGTTTTTTAGGTATTGGTTCTGTTGAACTTTGGAAGGCTTTTTTGATACCTATAGTAATGATTGTGATCTTAGCTTTATTGGCTAATAATCTATTAAAAAAAGGTGTCAGTATAAAGACAGAGTAATATAGCACCCCTACAGATACTACTCCAATAGGGTTTCTTCAAAAGTGTNTAATAAGTGTGTAATAGAATCCTTTGTTTAACCTCTCAAATATCAAACGAAGTTTAGACTTTAGTTCAAGTTGAGATAAAATCCTAGTATGAAGAAACTACTCCTACTTATAGCATTATCTTTTATCTCAACTCAGAGTTTTTGTAAAGAACCTCCATTTTGGGGAACAATATTTATTGATCCTAATATTGTTACTGCTGAAGACCCCTCTACTTTTAAAAATATCTCATACAAAGGACAAAGTCCAAGACAAATGTATGACAGGAGAAGTTCTTGGGTTAACTTGCAGGCTTTTTTATTTGAAGCTAAATTTGAAGATGGAAGTATTATTGAGATGCAAGTAAATCCAGAATTTAAAGATAAGTCAATGGCAGAGGTTGAGGCTAAAAAGTATGCCTTCTTAATTGGACAACTTCCAGCAGTTCTTAGAAAAGATATACAAACTTCATGGATTCACAAAGGAGTAAACCCTTTTGGAGGAGGTAATAACAACATATTAATCCATACAGGGCAAACAAAAGAATATGAAGAAAATGGTATTTTAGAAGAAACTCTCATTCATGAAGCCTCGCACACCTCTCTTGATTCATATCATGCTAAAAATTATGCTTGGCAAGAAGCACAACGCAAAGATAATCATTTTATTTCTGGTTATGCAGAAGAAAATCCAATGAGAGAGGATATTGCTGAAAGTTTTCTAACTTACATAGCGGTTAATCATAGAAGTGATAGAATCTCTCCCAAACTTAAGTCAACAATTCTAAAAACCATTCCAAATAGGATTAAGTATTTTGACAATCAGAACTTCGACTTATCTATATACTCAAAATAGATATCCCCTTTACCTACTGGTTAAATAAAGAGGGCGCTATAAAGACAGAGTAATTTCAACTTTTTTTTATCTCTACAACCCATAGTTTAATAAAGTTTATATGTTTAAAAATTCGTTAAAAATTTCAAAAATAAGTTATTTTTTATCCTTAATAGTTATGATTACTATTAACTCAAAAGCGATTGCTGTTGAAGACCTTTCATTTCCATTTAATGCTGATAGTGGAAAGTACTGGCAATACATCAGTGATCAAGTGATGGGGGGTGTTTCTGATGGTGAAGTTACTCTTGAGCAAGATGGAGAAATGTATTATGCAAGACTTACAGGTAATGTAAGTACAAGGAATTATGGTGGTGTTATTCAGTTACGCACAGGAATTTCATTTGCAAATTCTGAAAAAGATGGCAAAAATCTTCAGGGCGTTCGTCTTAACGTAAGAGGCAATGGTGAAACTTATGATATCCATATAATAACTAATGATATGGCTTATTATGGAGACTTTTATTATGCTACCTTCCAAGCTGATTCTGAGTGGAAAATGATTGACTTGCCTTTTAATA
>JGI24539J26755_10000164_pt1 | contig 30050 bp, 26 predicted proteins | sample NorSeaMetagenome_2_FD_26755 | JGI IMG/M metagenome (IMG submission 26755) | reverse complement strand
ACAGCATGTGATTCATTTGATTGGGATGGAATGACATATGATTCAACAGGAATGTATACTAACGTTTATACAGATTTAAATGGATGTGACAGTACAGTAACTTTAGATCTTACTATTAGTGAATCTCCAACATTAGTATTGACACAAAATGGCGTAGATTTATCTGCTGATGCTTCAGGGGGATTATCTCCTTATACTTATGAATGGAGTACTGGTGAAACTTCTCAAACAATAATACCAGCTACAAGTGATACTTATTGGTGTATTGTTTCTGATAGCTTAGGGTGCTTGTCAGATACAGCATTCTATACATTTGTTACNTCAACAATAGATATTACGAATAGTAATGTATTGATTTATCCAAATCCAACTAATAGTATATTAAATATTGAATTTGATTTAATTGGAAGTAAAGAAGTAACTCTTTCTCTTGTGAATATTTTAGGAGATGTAGTTTATACTGAGTCAATTGATAATGAAACTATTANATATTCAAATAAATTAGATTTATCTAATTATTCAAATGGAATNTATTTTGTTAAATTGAAAAAGGAAGATGGNGTGATTACTAAAAAAGTTATCCTTCAATAATTTAAATAATATTGTTTGCATAAAAAAAGCTCGTATTTATACGAGCTTTTTTTTATTCTATGCAGAACATAGTAAATTTCTATTTTTAATATAAATTTGGATCATATTAAATAAAAACTAAAAAAATGAAAAATATAATTTATATATTAATTGTAGGTGCAATTTTTTCAAGTTGTAATACTGGTTTAGATAAAGATAAGGTAGAAGATTTTATAGTTACGCATTATGCGGAAAAAATTGGTGGTGAAGATGCTATTGATAAACTTAAAGAGGATGCTGCTGATTCTATAATGATGTATAATCTTTCAAATGGATGGATTGGAAGGCCAGAATGGGTAAATGATCATAGTAAAATTAAAGCGGAATGGTTTTATGAAGATTCTATTATTGCTGAAGTAGAAAACATTGAAGTTTTTGGTAATGTCGCTAGTGTTTACGGAAATGTAAGTGCTTATATTTCTGGAATTAAAGTTCAAAGAGCCGGCTTTCACTCTATTGTTGGTAAACAAATGGGAAAACTAGTTTTTAAAAGACATTCTTGGATGAATTGGAATATGAATAGATCTTCAAATTTATTTGTATGGCCATCAACTGAAGTTAATGGAGCCCAATCTATGTATAATAGTATGAGATATGCAATGGCAAATTTGAGAAACAATGATGCTTTAGCATATTCAGATAGTCTGGTAAAGTTAGATCCTAATTTAGCAGTAGCTCATTTAGGTAAAATGCATTATCTGTATTTAAATGGTAAAGGAGATGAATTAACATCTTTGATGAATCAAATTAAACCAAAACTAGAAGGAGCTTCACTTGCAGAAATTTATACTATAGAAACAATGCTACCCTCTTCATCTAAAGAGGAAAGATTGAAAAAGTATGAGACAGCTTTACTTTATGCTGCTAATGACCCATTGTTAAGAGCGTGGTATGCATATTACTTAGATGATCCAAAACTCAAAGTAGAGAATGTGAAAATTGGTTTAAAGAGGTTTCCAGAATCAAGCATACTAAATAACATGATGGCTTATTTTATGATGGATCAAGAGAAATTTGAAGAGGCTAAAAATCATTTAAATATATATCTTACTGTTCATCCAGATGAGCCAAATGCTTATGATTCAATGGGGGACTTACTTCTTCAAATGGGTGATACCTTAAATGCCAAAGAGATGTTTTTCAAAGCCTATGAGGTAAGTAGAACACTTGCTTCCGGCCCTGAAGATTTTTTTAACACTTCAAAGGATAAGGGTGAAGCTCTCCATTAAGAATGTGTAAAGTTTAATATTTGCAGGATTAATAAAAAGATCTTATATTTGCAGAGTAAATATAAATTAGGAAAGAGGGGGCTAAAGCCCCTTCTTTTATTAAGTAATGTTATTAAAAGAGGAAATAAAAAGATATGCATCAGAAAAAGCTTTAGAGATTAATGGCTTTGTTGTTGATGTAAATATTAATGCTAATAATGTTATTACAATTTATTTTGATAAAAATAACGGAGTACTTGTTGATGACTGTTTAATAATTAGTAAATATATTAATGAGAAATTTGATAAAGATATTGATGATTATGAACTAACAGTGTGTTCTCCAGGATTAACAAATCCTTTAAAAGTAAAGCAACAGTATATTAAAAATATAGGTAAAGAGGTATATGTAAAAACTAATGATGGGAAAAGGAAAACAGGAATTTTGAAAAAATATGAAACAGATTTAGTTTTAGAAGTACTAAAAAAGAAAAAAGGATCTCGTAAGGATTATGTGTTAGAAGATATTACAATTCCTTTAGAAGAAATAAAAGAAACAAAATTGAAAATAAACTTTAAATAAATTTAATGGAAGTAGAAAATCTTATTCAATCGTTCTCTGAATTTAAGGATGTTAAAAATATTGATAGAGAAACAATGATGAACATCTTAGAAGATGTATTTAAATCAGTTCTAGAAAAAAAATATGATGGAGCTGGAAATTTTAATGTCATAATTAATGTTGACAAGGGTGACTTAGAAATTTGGAAAAACAGAGAGGTTGTAGAGGATAAAGATGTTGAAAATCCTATTGCACAAATTTCTCTTACAGATGCCCTAAAGATAGAGGATGACTATGAAGTAGGAGAAGAGCTTTCTGAGCAAGTAAGTTTTGATTCTGAATTTGGACGAAGACAGGTATTATCTATTAGACAGCATCTAATATCTAGAATTCACGAACAACATAGAGATACTCTAATCAAAAGGTATGAAGCTCGTATTGGAGAAATTGTTCACGGTGAGGTTTATCAGATTTGGCGTAATGAGATTTTATTAACTGACGATGAAGGTAATGATATGTCATTACCTAAAACTGAACAAATTCCAAAAGATTTTTTTAAGAAAGGAGAGTCTGTTAGAGCAGTAATTAAGGAAGTTAATATTAAAAACAACAAAGCTAATATTGTTGTTTCTAGAATTGCTACAGAGTTTATTGAGCGTTTATTTGAAATGGAAGTTCCTGAAGTTTTTGATGGTATAATTACAATAAAAAAAGTTGTTAGAAATCCTGGAGAAAGAGCTAAAGTTTGTGTTGAATCATATGATGATAGAATTGATCCAGTTGGTGCTTGTGTTGGCATGAAAGGTTCTAGGATTCATGGTATAGTTAGAGAGTTAAGAAATGAAAATATTGATGTTGTTAATTTCACAGAGAATACACAATTATTAATCACAAGAGCTCTAAGTCCTGCAAAAATAACTTCTGTAAATATTGATGAGGAAAGTGGTAGAGCAAAAGTTATAATGAATGCCGATCAAGTCTCGTTAGCAATTGGTAGAGGTGGTAATAATATAGGTTTGGCAGGTAGATTAACCGGATATGAAATTGATGTTTTTAGAGACGAAGCAAGTTTCGAGGACGATGTTGCTATTGATGAGTTTTCTGATGCAATTGAAGATTGGGTTATTGATGCTTTAAAATCTATTGGTTGTGATAGTGCTAAAAGTGTTTTAGCAATTGAAGCTAAGGAGTTAATGACTAGAACAGACTTAGAAAAAGAAACTGTTGATGAGGTGTTAAATATATTTAGAAAGGAGTTTGAAGATTAAATAATAATAGTTATATATGTCTGAAAAAAATAGTGTGCGTTTAAGTAAATTGGTTAGAGAATTTAATGTTAAGATTGATAGAATATTAGAATTCTTAGATAAAAATGGGGCTAGCGGCTTAAATCCTAACTCCAAAATATCTAATGACTTATATATGAAGCTTCTTGAAGAATTTGATTCTTCAAAAGCAGCTAAAATTTCTGCTCAATTACTTGCAAAAGAACTTGAACTAAAAAAGGCTGAAGAGATAATTAAGCAAGAAGAAGAAGACAAAGCAAAAGAAGAGGCTATAGCAAAAGCAAAAGAAAAGGCAGAGATTTTAAAATCTAATATTGTTAAAATTGAAATTAAAGAAGTTGATAAATCTATTAATAAAGATCAATTAGAAGAAAATAAAGTTTTAGATACTCTAAAAAAAGATATTGCCAAGAAGACTGAAGTTATAGATGATAAAGATCAAATAATTAAAGCAAAATTTCAAAAAATTAAGGGTGTTACAACAACAGGTGAAAAAATTGATTTATCCAAGTTTGATAAACCTAAAGTACAAGCTGTAAATAGTGCAGAAGATAAAAAGAAAAGAAAAAGAATTGTTAAAAAGAAAGTAGATCCTAGACAATTTAATAAATCTAAGAGTCCTAAATCCAAAGTCATTGAAATTTCCCCCGAAGAAGCTCAGAAAAGAGTTAGAGAAACACTTGCAAAACTACAGGGTGGAGGTAGAAAATCTTCGGTTAGAAATAGAAAAGATAAGAGAAATGCTCATAAAGCTGTACTTGACCAAGAATTAGAAGAACAAGTTCAATCAAATAAGGTAATTAAAGTTACAGAATTTGCAACTGCTAACGAATTAGCTTCATTAATGAATATAGGCGTTACAGAGATTATAACTTCTTGTATGAGCCTAGGGATCATGATTAGTATGAATCAGCGACTAGATGCTGAAACTATTGAAATGTTAATTGAAGATTTTGGATTAAATGTAGAGTTTGTTACAGCTGACATTCAAGATGATATAGAGGAGGTTGTCGATACCGAAAAAGATTTAATAGAAAGAGCTCCCATAGTTACAATTATGGGGCATGTCGACCATGGTAAAACATCCTTAATGGATTATATTAGAAAAAGTAATGTTATAGCGGGAGAGTCTGGAGGAATTACTCAACATATTGGAGCTTATGAAGTAACTTTAGATAATGGAAAGCAGATATCATTTTTAGACACTCCTGGTCACGCTGCATTTACTGCAATGAGAGCTAGAGGAGCCAAGGTAACTGATATTGTAATTGTTGTTGTAGCTGCTGATGATAAGGTTATGCCTCAAACAAAGGAAGCAATTAGTCATGCTCAAGCTGCTGGAGTACCTATTATTTTTGCTATTAATAAGATGGATTTACCTGCTTCAGATGCGGAAAAGATAAAAGGAGAATTAGCTGAATTAAATATGTTAGTAGAGGATTGGGGTGGTAAATATCAATCTCAAGATATTTCAGCGATGAAAGGTACAGGTGTTCAAGGATTATTAGAAAAGGTTTTATTAGAGTCTGAGATGTTAGCTTTAAAAGCTAATCCTAATAGAAACGCACAAGGAACGGTAGTAGAGGCTTCTCTTGATAAGGGCAAGGGTTTCTTATCGACAATTTTAGTTCAGAAAGGAACTTTGAAAGTTGGAGATTATGTACTAGCTGGTAGGTGTTCTGGAAAAGTAAAAGCCCTTTTAGATGAAAGAGGTAATAAAAAAGAAATAGCTGGCCCATCTACTCCTGTAGTCTTACTTGGACTTGACGGAGCTCCTACTGCTGGTGATGAGTTTTTTGTAATGGACAAGGAACAGGAAGCTAAAAAGATTGCTGCTAAAAGAATGCAGTTACAAAGAGAACAAAGCGTGCGAACACAAAAACATCTTACTTTAGATGAGATAGGAAGAAGAATTGCTCTTGGTGAATTTCAAGAGGTTAATATAATTGTAAAAGGAGATGTTGATGGTTCAATAGAGGCATTATCTGATTCTCTAGAAGGATTGTCAAATGATGAAATTAAGGTAAATATTATTCAAAAAGCAGTTGGTCAAATTTCTGAATCTGATATTATGCTTGCAGCAGCATCTGACGCTATCATAATTGGATTTCAAGTTAGACCTTCTTTAAAAGCTAGAAAACTAGCTGAAAGTGAAAATATTGATATTAGACTTTATTCCATTATATATAAGGCTATTGAAGATTTAAAATTAGCTATGGAAGGTATGTTATCTCCTGATTTAGAGGAGAAAATAATTTGTAATATTGAAGTTCGTGATATTTTTAAAATTTCTAAGGTTGGAACAATTGCTGGATGTATGGTTCTTGATGGGAAGTTATCTAGGAAAAGCAAGGTTAGATTAATTAGAGATGGTGTAGTGGTTTATTCTGGAAATCTATCATCGCTTAAGCGATTTAAAGAAGATGTTAATGAGGTTAGAAAAGGGTTCGAATGTGGAATGTCAATTGAAAACTTTAATGATATTAAAGTAGGGGATATTATTGAAGGTTATGATAATATCGAAGTAAAAAGAGAGTTAAATTAAAGCTCTAACAGAGACCTTTTAATAGTTTTTTTAACTGGGTAGGCCTCAATATAATTTTTTCTTATAAAATTCTTAAGCTTTAAAGCTTCTAATTTTGTTCTAAAGTTTCCTACACAAATTCTATAATAAGGAGGGTCATAAGTTAGGTATGATGGAATGTTTGGATATAGTTTTATAAATTCTTTTCTTGTTTTTTTTATTTCCTCTTTTGTGCTTTTAAATGTAAGCTGTATTCTCCATCCTAAAACACCATCTTTATTTTTTTTAATTTTTTCATTTTTATAAATAAGACTGTCCAAACCACTTTCGTATTTTATATTTATATTATTATCTAAATTTTGAGATAACAAACCAAAAGGCATTAAAAAGCAAAGTAATATTTTTAGTTTCATTGCTTCAAATTTAGTAAAATTATTGGTTAAGTATTTTATATTTTTGTATTGTGCGAAACAAGTTTATATATAAAGTTAAAGATTTTGATAAGCTTGTAAATAAGCTACTTGTGTTTAGTAAATCATCTAAATACTCATGTTTACTACATTCTAATGTTTCTAAAAAAAAACTACCAACAAAGTATTCAAATTTCAAAGCTATTTTTGCTTTTGACTCAATATCTAATATTAGTTCAAATCACAATTCATTTAATAAGCTTAAGAAAATTCATCAACAAGAAAAAGACTGGTTGTTTGGATATCTTTCATATGACTTAAAAAATGAATCATACAATCTAACTTCAAATAAAAAAGATAATATTAAATCAGATAATATTTCATTTTTTATACCAAAGTATGTCTTCTTAATTAAAGATACATTTCTTTATATTGAATCTTTTGAGTCAAAAAAAGATATAGATATTTTATATAATGAAATTATGAATCAATGTTTATTAGTTGATAATAATGAAACAGTTATCTTTAAAAGTAGAGAAAGTAAAGATACGTATTTGGAAAAAATAAAAAAAATTAAACACCATATACAAATAGGAGATATCTATGAAATGAATTATTGTCAGGAGTTTTACAGTAATAATGTTGACGTGTCTCCTGAAGAATTATTTTATAAACTGAATAAAATTACTGAATCTCCATTTGCTTCATTTCTTAATATTGAAAGTACAAGTGTTATTTGCTTAAGTCCTGAGCGCTATCTTTTAAAAGATGGCAATCATATTATTTCTCAACCAATAAAAGGTACTAGTAAAAGATCAACTAATGATAATGAGGATAAAATTTTGATTAAGAATTTACAATCTAGCCAAAAAAATATATCAGAGAATATTATGATTGTAGATTTAGTAAGGAATGATCTTTCCCAAACTGCATTAAATTCATCTGTAAAAGTTGATAAGTTATGTGGAGTATATACTTTTAATAATATCCATCAGATGATATCTACAATATCTTCTGAAGTGCATGCTAGTACACATTTTACAGAGATTCTTGAAACAACCTTCCCAATGGGTTCTATGACAGGTGCGCCAAAGATTAAAGCGATGAGTTTAATTGACGAGTATGAATGTGTTAATAGGGGTGTTTTTTCTGGTTCTATTGGATATATAACTCCAGTAGGCGATTTTGATTTTAATGTAGTTATTAGAAGTTTGATATATAATAATAAAACTAAGTATTTATCTGTTTCTGTTGGAGGAGCTATTACTTGTAATTCAGAGCCCCATGAAGAGTATGAGGAATGTTTAGTTAAAATAAAGCCTATTTTTGAGTCACTAAAACATTCTTTAGATGATTGATAGTTGTTTAAAATATATTAATGACAATAAATTATTTGATAAAAAATCAAAAATTTTATTAGCATTAAGTGGTGGTATTGATAGTATATGTTTGGCAGATGTATTAATTAAATTAGGCTATAATATAGAATTTGCTCATTGTAACTTTAATCTTAGAGGGCAGGAGTCTGATGATGATCAAGATTTTGTCAAACAGTTGTCATTGAAATATAAAATACCTTTTCATACTATAAGTTTTGACACTCTAGATTATGCCAAAAAAAATAAAATATCAGTTCAGATGGCTGCACGTGACCAAAGGTATTATTGGCTTGAAAAAATTCGTATAAATATTAATGCAGATTTTATAGCAGTTGCACATAATTTAGATGATAATATTGAAACTTTTTTTATTAATATTATTCGTGGATCGGGAATTAAAGGTATGCTAGCAATTCAAAATAAATATAATTTTATCGTTAGACCTTTAATGTTCTCTAATAGAAAAAAAATAGTTTCTTATGTAGTTGGGAATGNTCTTAGCTTTAGAGAAGATTCAAGTAATAGTTCTGATAAATATCTGCGAAATAATATTAGGCATAATATTATCCCCCTTATAAAAAAAATTAATCCTAGTATCGGCAAAACAATTACAAAAGAAATTAGTATTTTAACTAATATAAATAGCATATATAAGAGTGTCGTTGATATTGTGATAAAAGATTTTTTAGAAACTACAGAAAGAGGTTTTAAAATTAAAATAAAAAAAGTGAATTCCTTGTCACCTTTAAAACCGTATCTATTTGAGATTTTTTCTCCATATGGTTTTACAGATATTGGATCGATTTTTGATATTTTAGCACACTCTATCAGTGGTAAAAAAATATTGTCAAATACTCATGCATTGCTTTTTGATAGGGAGTATATTTTTATTGAAAATATTGAGAAAAAAAACAATGAAGAATTTCAAGTATCCAAAGATTTATTTAATATAAAAAAACCTCTTAAAATTCATTTTTCATTTTCAGAAAGTATTGTGATTAATAAAGAAAAAAACATTGCTTGTTTTGATTTTGACAAGTTAAATTTCCCATTAAAAATCAGGCAGTGGAAGCCTGGAGATAAGTTTTGTCCTTTGGGTATGGGTTCATTTAAGAAAGTAAGTGATTTTTTTATTGATATTAAGCTTGATGTTTTTTCCAAAGAAAAAGTTTTTTTAATGTGTTCAGGAATGAAAATTATCTGGGTGATTGGATATAGAATTGATGATCGTTTTAAGATTACATCTAAAACTAAAAAGATGTATATTGCAAATCTTTTAGAGTAATTAAAATTATGTCACCTTCTACATTTTTTGAGAATCAATATTTGGGCTTGAACAGAATGTCTCTAACAAGAAGAATGTCTTTATCTGTTTTTTGTTTTCTTGCATACTATTTTAACTCCTCTAACTTAGAAGGTGGTGATTTNTATTTTTTCATCGGCATAACTATTATAGTAATATCTATTAGTCTTTTATTTATTTTGCATTTTCAAACTAAAATTGAGAATGGAAGTATTATTCTTGATGGACTATGGACAGCAAGAAAGGTAAAGATTGATATATCTTCTTTAGTAACTTCAACTGAGGTTAGTTATAGTAAATATATTTTAAATAGATCTGTATATAATCTACATAGAAAAGGCACAATACGTTTTTATACCAGAGGAAAGGAGGCTGTTTCTTTAGTAGATAAAGATGGTTTAATCTATCTTATTGGAAGTCAAAAAGCTTCTGAACTTAATAGAGTTATTAATTCACTTATAAAAAATAATACATGAAAAAATTAATATTATTATTTTCAATATTTACTCTTTTTGCATCTGCACAGATTTTTAATCCTGTGTCATGGGATTTTTCTTATACTCAAATATCAGATACTGAAGTAGATTTGCATTTTAAAGCAACTATCGATGATGGATGGTATGTTTATTCACAGTTTACGGGAGATGGGCCTGTACCAACTGAATTTACATTTGAGAATTCAGACTTATATGCTTTAAGTGGAGATGTTACAGAAGGAAAACCTATTGAGCAGTTTGATCCAAATTTTGATGCTGTACTTACTTATTTTAAAAATGAAGCAGTCTTTACTCAAAGGGTTATAATTAATTCAAGTGAAGATTTTGTTCTTAAAGGAGATGTGTATTTCATGACTTGTGATAATAGTCAATGCTTACCACCTGAGGCAGTAGATTTCTCGTTTAGTATTCCTGGAAATGAAAAAGGGAATAATAATTTCAGTATCTGGAGATTGTTTTTCATAGCTTTTTTAAGTGGTTTTGCGGCTTTATTAACACCATGTGTGTTTCCAATGATTCCCATGACTGTTTCTTTTTTCACAAAACAATCTAAAACTAAAGCTAGAGGTGTTATAAATGCTATTATTTATGGTATATCAATTATTGTGATTTATGTTGCTCTTGGAGTTGGTGTATCTTCGATTTTTGGAGCAGATGCTCTAAATAACATGGCTACTAATGTTTACTTTAATATTGGATTCTTTCTTCTCTTAATAATTTTTGGAGCTTCATTTCTAGGAGCTTTTGAGATTCAACTTCCAACCTCTTGGGCGAATAAAAGCGATAAGGCATCTGATAAAGGTGGTTTATTAGGTATTTTCTTTATGGCATTTACTTTAGCTCTAGTTTCTTTTTCTTGCACTGGCCCTATAGTTGGTACTCTTTTAGTTGAAGCAGCAACTGGAGGTTATTTTGGTCCCATTGTAGGTATGTTAGGTTTTTCTCTTGCTATAGCCCTACCATTTGCACTATTTGCTGCTTTTCCTGGATGGTTAAACTCCTTACCACAATCCGGGGGGTGGCTAAACTCTGTTAANGTAACATTAGGTTTTTTAGAAATCGCTTTAGCATTTAAATTTTTATCTAATGCAGATCTTGTTTTACAAGCTCATTTACTAGAAAGAGAATTGTTTATTGCAATATGGATTGTAATATTTGCTCTATTAACAATGTATTTACTTGGTTTTATAAAGTTTGCTCATGATTCTGATCTTAAGTATATCTCAGTTAGTAGATTGTCGGTTGCTATTCTTTCTGGTACATTAACCATATATATGATTCCAGGATTATGGGGGGCTCCATTGAAAATTATTAATGCATTCCCACCTCCTATGCAATATAGTGAATCTCCCTCAGGAGTTGGATCTGTGTCAAATAATTCACACACAAACTCACATATAGAAAAAGGTCAACATATAGGTCCTCAAGGACTTATGGTTTTTCATGATTATAATGAAGGTCTTATTTACGCTAAAAGTGTAGGGAAGCCCCTTATGCTAGATTTTACTGGTCATGCATGCGTTAATTGTAGAAAAATGGAAGAACAGGTTTGGTCAAATAAAGATGTAAAGGAGATGTTGGGTAAAGATGTTGTTTTAGTTTCTTTATATGTTGATGAAAGAATTGACTTGCCAATAGAAGAACAATATGTTACAACTATGGCCGGAAAGAAAAAGAAAGTTAAGACTACGGGTGATAAGTGGATGGTTCTTCAAGCAAATACCTTTGGAACGAATTCTCAACCATACTATGTTTTGCTAGACCATAATGAAAAACAACTATTAGAACCTGCTAATTATCAGGACTATGGATCTGTTGAGCTTTTTAAAGATTGGCTAGACAGAGGAGTTAACTCATTTAACAAATAAGATATGAAAACAAAAAAAGTTATTACAAACGATTCAGAACTATTTTTAGAACAATATATTAATAATCCTTCCCCAACTGGATTTGAGAGTGAAGGTCAGAAATTATGGCTTAAGTATATTACGCCATATATAGACACTCATTTTGTTGATACATATGGAACTGTTGTTGGGGTGATTAATCCAGAAGCTAAATATAAAGTTGTAATAGAAGCTCATGCAGATGAAATATCTTGGTTTGTACATTATATTACAAAAGAGGGTTTTATATATTTAAGGCGNAATGGCGGTTCNGATCATCAAATAGCCCCATCTAAGAGAGTTAATATTCATACCAAAAAGGGTATTGTAAAAGCTGTTTTTGGGTGGCCAGCAATTCACACTAGAACTGCTGCTGATGAAAAAACACCTAAATTAGATAATATATTTCTTGATTGTGGATGTAGCTCTAAAAAAGAAATTGAAGAGCTCGGTATACATGTTGGATGTGTAGTAACTTATGAAGATAAGTTTATGGTCCTTAACAACAAGTATTATGTTGGTAGAGCATTAGATAATAGGGTTGGAGGTTTTATGATTGCTGAGGTTGCAAGACTTTTAAAGAAAAATAAAATTAAGCTTCCTTTTGGATTATATATAACAAATTCTGTTCAAGAAGAAGTTGGTTTAAGAGGTGCTCAAATGATTGTGGAAACTATTAAGCCAGATGTGGCCATAGTAACTGATGTTTGTCATGATACACATACCCCTATGATTAATAAAATCAAACAAGGAGATACTAAGTGTGGCGATGGTCCAGTTCTTTTTTATGGTCCTGCAGTGCAAAACAATCTGTTAGATCTTATTATAAAATCAGCAGAAAATAATAAGATACCATTCCAACGTGGCGCTGCTTCAAGAGCAACAGGAACTGATACTGATGCTTTTGCATTTTCTACAGGTGGAGTTGCTTCAGCACTAATATCGCTTCCTTTAAGATATATGCATACAACTGTTGAAGCTGTAAGTAAAGATGATGTTAATAATGTTATCAGCCTTATTTTTAATTTACTTCAGGATATTAAAGATAAACATGATTTTAGGTATCTAAAATAGTAATATCAAATTTAGAATTATAATTCTAAATTATTGACCATGACATTTTTTGAATTTCTTACCTGATCCGCACGGGCAAGGGTCATTTCTATTAGTTTTTTGTTCAACTCTAACAGGTTGAGTTTTTTGAATTTCTTTTTGATTTTGACGATTTGAAACATTGTTTTCAGGTCTACTTGTTTCTAAATTTTTCTGATAATCAGAATTTTTTTCTTCCTTAATTTGTTCTGAATTTGAGGGAAGTCCAGATTTTAATAAAAATGAAACAATCTCTTTATTTATTTTTAATATTAATTCTTTAAAAAGATTAAAAGATTCAAATTTATAAATTAACAAGGGATCTTTTTGTTCATATTGAGCATTTTGAACTGATTGCTTTAGATCATCCATTTCTCTAAGATGATCTTTCCAAATATTATCTATAATAGCTAATGTTACACTTTTTTCAATTGATTTGGGAATGTTATTTCCTTCAGATTTTACAGCATCTGCTAAATTGGTTACTACTTGCAGAGTCTTTAGACCATCAGTAAATGGAATAACAATATTTTCATATGTAGCTCCTTGTTTATCAAATACATCTTTAATCACTGGATATGCTTGTTGTGCAATTGATTTTGATTTTAATTGATAGTTTTTATAACATTTATCAAATGTATCTTCTATTATTTCATCCTTAGTATTATCTGTAAATTTTTCTTTTTTTATTGGGTTATTTATAGATAAAACTCTCATTAATGAAGATTTGTATAAATCATAATCTTTAACATCATGAGTGTCATTAATAATCCCTTCACAAGTGTCATAAATACTATTTGAGATATCTAATGATAGTCTGTCTCCATATAAAGCATGTCTTCGTTTTTTGTAAATAACTTCTCTTTGTAGATTCATTACATCGTCATATTCTAAAAGTCTTTTTCTTATTCCAAAATTATTTTCTTCAACTTTCTTTTGCGCTCTTTCAATTGACTTACTTACCATAGAGTGTTGGATAACCTCGCCTTCTTCAAGACCCATTCTATCCATTAATTTCGCAATCCTTTCAGAACCGAAAAGTCTCATAAGATTATCTTCTAATGAGACATAGAATTGAGACGAACCGGGATCTCCTTGTCTTCCTGCTCTACCTCTAAGCTGTCTATCTACTCTTCTTGAATCATGACGTTCAGTACCAATAATAGCTAGACCACCTGAATCTTTCACTTCTTTTGATAGTTTAATATCAGTTCCTCGACCTGCCATATTTGTTGCAATTGTTACAATACTTTTATTACCTGCCTCTGCAACAATATCAGCTTCTTTTTGATGAAGTTTAGCATTTAAAACATTATGCTTAATTCCCCTTTTTCTTAGAATAGTACTTAAAAGTTCAGATATTTCAATAGAAGTAGTACCAACTAAAACAGGTCTTCCTTGCTTACAGAGAGAATCTATATCATCAATGACAGCATTATATTTCTCTCTATTTGTTTTGTATACTAAATCATCTTTGTCATCTCGTTGAATTGGTTTATTTGTAGGTATTGAGATAACATCTAGTTTGTATATTTCCCAGAATTCTCCAGCCTCTGTTTCTGCAGTACCTGTCATTCCAGAAATTTTATTATACATTCTAAAATAATTCTGTAATGTAACAGTAGCATAAGTTTGAGTGGCTGCTTCTATTTTTACATTTTCCTTTGCTTCAATAGCTTGATGAAGACCATCAGAATATCTTCTTCCATCCATAATTCTTCCAGTTTGTTCATCAACTATTTTCACTTTATTATCCATAACTACATATTCAACATCTTTTTCAAATAGAGTGTATGCTTTAAGTAATTGATTTATGGTATGAATTCTCTCACTTTTTATTGAGAAGTTTCTGAGTAAAGATTCTTTTTGGATAGCTTTTTCTTGATCTGTTACTTGAGATTTTTCAATACCAGCAATTTCTTGACCAACATCTGGAAGAATAAAAAAATCCTTGTTATCTATTGAAGTTGTAATAAGATTTAGGCCTTTTTCAGTCAGTTCAATAGAATTTGTTTTTTCATCAATAACAAAGAATAGCTCTTCATCTACAATATGCATTTCTTTGTTTTGATCTTGCATATAGAAGTTTTCAGTCTTTTGTAATTGTGCTCTTATTCCGTCTTCACTTAAGAATTTAATTAATGCTTTATTCTTTGGTAAACCTCGAAATGCTCTAAATAAATTAAAGCCACCCTGTTCTTTATCTCCATCTTTAAAAAGTTTTTTGGATTCAGATAGAATAGAGGTAACATATTTTTGTTGCACTTTTGCTAACTGATCAACTTTGTGCTTAAGCTCATTATATTCATGCACATCTCCTTGTGGAGTAGGTCCTGAAATAATTAGTGGTGTTCTAGCATCATCAATTAATACAGAATCAACTTCATCAACTATAGAATAATTTAGTTTTCTTTGAACTAAATCTGCAGGTCTTTTAGCCATGTTGTCTCTTAAGTAATCAAAGCCAAATTCATTATTTGTTCCATAAGTAATATCAGCTAAATATGCTTTGCGACGTTCTTCAGAATTTGGTTGATGATTATCAATACAATCAATACTTAGACCGTGAAATTGAAATAGCGGTCCCATCCATTCACTATCTCGTTTAGCAAGATAATTATTTACTGTAACTAGATGAACTCCTAATCCTGTTAGAGCATTTAAATATACAGGAAGAGTAGCGACAAGTGTTTTTCCTTCTCCGGTTTGCATTTCAGCAATTTTACCATCATGTAATACAACTCCACCTATTAATTGCACGTCATAATGCACCATATCCCAAGTTACTTCCACTCCAGCTGCATTCCATGAATTTCTATAAATAGCATTGTTTTTTTCAATAGAAACAAAATCTTTTTTTGAGGCTAATTCTTTATCAAATTCAGTTGCTTGTACTGTAATGGTATTATTTTCTTGAAATCTTTTTGCTGTTTCTTTCATAACAGCAAATGCAGTTGGAAGTATCGTATTTAGAACTTCTTCAATTTTTATAACAATCTCTTTTTCAAGAATATCAATTTGTTCGTATATTTTTTCTTTATCCTGTACTGAGGTGAATTCTTGATTGGAATTAGTTTTTAAATTGCTGATTTCTTTTTTTTCTTCACTAATGTAATCAGTAATTTTATTTTTTAGAATATTGGTTTGCTCTCTAAGATTATTATTTGAGAGCTGTGAGATTTTTTCATATTCTTTATGAATTTCAAGAATAATTGGCCTGATTTTTTTTATGTCTTTGTCATATTTATTTCCAAAGAATTTAGTTATAACATTGAATATTCCAGCCATTTTTTTTATTATAATATAAACAAATGTAGTTCTATTAGTAGAGTATGCAAAGGAAAAAAGGTCGAAATCGACCTTTTAATTAATACTCATCTTCATTAAAGAAAAAATCTTCTTTTGATGGATAGTCAGGCCAAATATCCTCAATTGTTTCCCATTGAATACCAGGTTCATCTTCAATAAGTTCTTGTAAATTTTCAACAACTTCCATAGGAGCTCCTGATCTTATGGCAAAATCAATTAATTCGTCTTTTGTAGCAGGCCAAGGGGCGTCTTCTAACTTAGATGCTAGTTCTAATGTCCAATACATAACAACGTTTTTTTTGCAAAAGTAATTTTTTTAGTCAATTATAAGCTCAATTATGGTTTTTTTTGCCATAAAACTTCTTCTTTCTTATTTAGCAATAAGATATATCGTGATAAAACAAACAAGAAGTCAGATAATCTGTTTAAGTACTTAATATTAATTTCCTCAACTTTTTCTTTTCTCATTAATTTAACCAGAGATCTTTCAGCTCTTCTACATACTGTTCTTGCAATGTGGCACAATGAAGATGTTGAATGACCAGATGGAAGAATAAAATTTATTAGTTTAGGTAATTTTTTTTCCATTGCATCTATTGAATTTTCAATTATTTCCACATCTTCTTCTGTTAAGTATGGAATTGTAAGGTTTTTTGTTTTTTGATCAAATGCAATATTACTTCCAAGATCAAATAATGTATTTTGAATTTTCAACATTATTTTTTTTGATGTAGAGTCAATATTTTGATCATAAATATGCCCAATATGTGCATTAAGCTCATCAATTGTACCATAACACTCTAGTCTGTTGTTATCTTTTGAAATATTTGTTCCCCCAAGTAATTGAGTTTTTCCCTTATCTCCATTTTTTGTATATACTTTCATTTTATTTAAAATCTAATTATATAATCTTCTTTACTTAATTTTTTATCTAAAAATACTATTCCAATGAAGAATAAATCAATAGTTACAGTAGTTTCTTTTGATTCTTTTATATATTTCCATGCATCTTCCATTTTATTTGACCAATGAATATCATCAAAAACTAAAATTGTATTATTATTTGATTTTTTTAAAATTATCTCAAAATATTCTATTGTTGATTTTTTATTATGATTTCCGTCTATAAATGCCAAATCAATTTCAGATTTGATATTTTTAGCTAATGTGTTTTTAAAATCTCCAACTATTATATTTATATTTTGAATTTTCAATTGCTTAAAGTTTTGTTGTGCAATTTTAGCTGTCGATGGACAGCCTTCAAAAGTGTTAATATTTGCATTAATATTTCCTTTTCCTAAATAGCAAGTACTGATTCCAAATGAAGTGCCAAGTTCAAGAATATTTTTTGGTTTATAAAATTCTACTATTCTGTATAGTAATTCTCCGTATTTAGAGTTTTTAGAAGAGTTTTTAGCAATGTCTTTTATTTTTCTTTTTTTACTTTTATTTATTGAGCTGCCAGCTCCAAAATCTGTAATAAAAATATAATCATTTCTGTTGTACAATAAAGAACGTAATTTATTAATGTCTCTTACTGAACTGCTTTTTGATTTCCTGTAAATAATATTTGTCACAAATTCATACACATGAGGAGAATGTAAAGAAGAATTTTTTTGTGATGTAAAAAGGTATTTTAAATAGCGAATAGCTAGCTTTAGGAATTTCATTTTTAGTTAGTGTTTATTTAGCGCATAGAACACACAGCTGACTATGAGGCCTTATGATTAATCTTCCAAATGGAATATTTTTTTTACAATTTAAGCATATTCCAAAGTCGCTTTCGTCAATTTTCTTTTCAATAATTTTTAATTGATTAAATTTATTTAGAGTCTCTCTTAGAGCAGCTTCAACAATACTTTTATTATTAATTGCATCCATTCTACTCACTCTACCTATTGCATTTTCAGGTGCAATTGGTTTGCTTAAATCAGTATATTCTAAAATTTTTGCTTTTGTGGAAATTAGTTCTTTTAATAATTGGTCTTTTATTTTTTGAATTTCTTTAGATTCCATTTGGACTTATAATTGCTCTCTTAGTTCAACCAAAAACTTGCGAATTTCTTTTAGATGACTAACTATACTTATGTTGTCTGTAGTATCTTCTTTGTTTTCTCGGAGTTTCTTTTTTGCTCCATCTAAAGTAAATCCTCGCTCTTTAACTAGATGATAAATTATCTTTAGATTGTTAAAATCTTTAGTTGTAAATAACCTATTTCCTTTTTTATTTTTTTTTGGATTTAATATGTCAAATTCTTTTTCCCAAAAGCGAATTAAAGAAACATTAACATTTAACTCCTTAGCAACTTCACCAATTTTATAGAAAATTTTTTGATTTTCTTTATTTTGAAAGGTCATTAATCAAAAGATTGATTAGACTGTAATGATATTTCTATCATCTTTTCATATTCTTCTGGATTTAAGTCATTATAATAAAAATTTACTGGATTGATTTTTCGTTTATCTTTATGAACCTCATAGTGCAGATGAGGAGCCACAGAAGTACCTGTATTGCCTACATAGCCAATAACCTCACCTCTTTTAACCTTTTGTCCTTTTCTTACAATATATTTTGACATATGGGCATATAGCGTTTCATATCCAAATCCATGATTAATTTTTACATGATTTCCATATCCTCTTTTACTTCTTCTAACCTTGGATATTACACCATCTCCAGTGGCATATATTTCTGTACCTGTTTTTGCTGAAAAATCCATTCCAGCATGCATTTTTCTTGTCTTGTAGATTGGGTGTATTCTGTATCCATAGCCGCTAGCCATTCTGCTTAATTGTTTGTTAGATACAGGCTGTATCGCAGGAATAGAGGCTAACATTTTTGACTTATCTTTTGTTAAATTAATGATATCATCAAATGATTTGGATTGCAGATAAAGCTGTTTAGTAAGTTGGTCTATTTTTTTTGTTGTACTTATTATAATGTCTGAATTTGAATATCCTGCAAATTTTTTGTATCTATTTACCCCTCCAAACCCTTGCTTTCTAATAGATTTTGGTATTGGGTCTGCCTCAAATATAGTTCTATAAATATTATCATCTCTTTGTTGAATGTCATCAAGAACTATTTCAATTTGCCGCATATTCTCATCAATAACTTTGTATTGAGTAGATAGATTTTTTATCTCATTTTTTAGCTTATTCTCTTTTGGGCTATCAAAGAATTGAAAAAAGACTAGTAATATTGCTAAAGAAAGAAAAAGGCTTGAGGAAAATAATAATAAGTACCTTTTTGTCTTTTCTAGTTTAGATAACTGAATTCGTTTATAACTTAACGTTTTAGTATCGTAATAATATTTTATCTTTGCCATATTAAAATAATTACTACAAATTTAGTAATATTACATTAGATACACTATTTCAGAATATTGATTTGCAATTCAAGACCCTTAGATAGATAAAATATATTAAACATGAAATCCAAAGATCTAAGAAGTTTGTTTTTAGAATTTTTTAAAAATAATGATCATAGGATTGTCCGTTCATCTCCAATTGTCGTTAATAATGATCCTACTCTGATGTTTACTAATGCTGGAATGAATCAATTTAAAAACTTCTTTCTAGATATTGATAAACCTAAGTACAAAAGAGTTACTAATTCTCAAAAATGTATAAGAGTTTCTGGAAAACATAATGATTTAGAGCAGGTCGGTCATGATACATATCATCATACTATGTTTGAAATGCTTGGAAATTGGTCATTTGGTGATTATTCTAAAGAAAAAGCTATTTCTTTAGCTTGGGAGTTTCTTACTGAAGAATGTAAACTTAATAAAGATAGAATTTATATTTCAGTTTTCAAAGGAGATAAATCAGATGCTTTAGACTTAGATTTAGAATCACTAAAATATTGGCAACGTTTTGTTGATGATGATAAAATAATTAAGGGTAATAAAAAAGATAATTTCTGGGAAATGGGAGAAGTTGGTCCATGTGGTCCTTGTTCTGAAATTCATTATGATAACAGGCCAGTAAATCAGCTAAAAGAAACCCCTGGATACAAGCTAGTTAATATGGATCATCCCGATGTGATTGAGATATGGAATTTAGTTTTTATGCAGTTTAATAGAAATAAAAATGGAAGTTTAGATAAATTATCTACTCAGCATGTTGATACAGGAATGGGTTTTGAGCGTTTGTCTATGATTATGCAAAATGTAAGATCTAATTATGATACTGATATTTTTAAGCCGATTATTAATAAAATAGCTCTTTTATCAAATAAAAAATATGGACAAGATGAAATGATTGATATAGCTATGCGAGTTATTGCTGATCATTTAAGAGCAGTTGCATTTTCTATAGCTGATGGGCAGCTTCCCTCAAATGTTAAGGCAGGATATGTTATTAGAAGAGTATTAAGAAGAGCTATTAGATATGCATATACTTTTTTAGACTTGCAAAGCCCCTTTATATTTGAGTTAGTAGATGAATTAGAATTTGTTTTAGGTAATCATTATACAGAGCTTAAAGCGCAAAAAGATTTAATCAAGAGCGTTATTAAACAAGAGGAAGAATCATTTCTTAAAACTCTTACTTTGGGGCTTAAGAGAATAGAGGATTTTACAAGTACTTCTTCTATAATCTCAGGATCTCAAGTATTTGAATTGTACGATACATATGGATTTCCAAAGGATTTAACTAAACTTATCCTTAAGGAAAAAAATATAGATTTTGATGATAAAGAATTTTTAGTAGAAATGCAAAAGCAGAAAGAAAGATCTAAAAAATCAGCAGATAATGAAATAGGTGAATGGAGTGTTATTTCAAAAAGTTGTAAAGAAGAATTTGTAGGATATGAAATTTATATAGTTTCTACTTCTGTTTCCAGATACAGAACAGTAATTTCTAAAGGAAAAACTTTTTATAACCTCGTGCTAGATCAGACTCCATTTTACGCTGAAGGTGGCGGTCAAATTGGAGATATAGGATATTTAGAGTTTAATAAAATAAAAATTCCTGTTTTAGATACTCAAAAAGAAAATAATCTTATTCATCATATTGTTAAAGATCTTCCTTTAGACATCTCATTTCCCTGCATTGCCTCAGTAGATAAAAGTAGGAGGGAAGCAATTTCAAGAAATCATAGTGCTATACATCTGCTTCATGATGCGTTAAGACATGTTTTAGGTAATCATGTTGTGCAAAAAGGATCTCTGGTCTCAGATTCCTATTTGCGTTTTGATTTCTCTCATTTTTCTAGCGTTACTAAAGAGCAATTAAAAGAAATTGAACAAGAAATTAATAGTAAAATTCTTAATAACATACCTCTAAATGTATATAATGATATTTTATTATCTAAAGCTAAAGATTTAGGTGCTTTAATGCTATTTGGAGAGAAGTATGGAGATAAAGTGAGACTTGTCGAGTTTGACTCTTCAAAAGAATTATGTGGCGGAACACATGTTTTAGCAACTGGAGAGATTGGATTGTTTAAACTTACTAGCGAGTCATCAGTAGCCTCAGGAATTAGAAGAATTGAGGCTTTAACTGGTTTGGTAGCACGAGATTATTTAAATAAACAAGATGATTTAGTGAAAAATGCTGAATTAATTTTAAAGAATAAAGATCTTCTTGGTTCAATCCAAAAATTAAAGAAAGACAATAAAACTCTTGAAAAAGAATTAAAATATTTCCAAAAAGAAGCTTTAATAACTTTATCTCATAAGCTTCTAGATGAAGCTGTAGAAATCAGTGGTATTAATTTTGTTTCTAAGGAGCTTGAGTTAAATCCAGCTTCTATGAAAGAGATAGCATCTATTCTTCGTTCTAGAACTCAACTTGTAGTTGTTCTTGCTGTTAAATCTAATAATAAAGCATTAATTAGTTTAATGATTTCTGATGATTTAGTTTCTCAAGGTTATAATTCTTCTGACTTTATAAATAATATAGCTAAAGAGATATCTGGTTCTGGAGGAGGACAGCCATATTATTCAACTGCTGGAGGAACTAATGTAAATGGGATTTCTAAAGCATTACTACTTTCTAAAGAGCTATTCTCTAAATAAAAAATAAAGCAAAAAAAAACCACCTAAAAGGTGGTTTTTTTAAAGTTTAAAATTTTGTTTAGAATCTGTAAGCTAATCCTAAGTTAAGCGATCCATCTTCATCACTATCACTATCTAACTTCATAGTATAGCTTGGTTCAACGTATAGTGCATTCCATACATTTAAAGAATAACCAACACCTACTGATAGGTTTTCGCTTGAATCTTCCGATGGTGCAGAAACAGTCGCCCACATATTGTCTCCAAAGTTGTAACGAGCCCATAAATCAAATGTTGTGTCACCAGCATCATCTTCACCAGTTCTTTGAACACCAACAGTGATTTTGTCATTTAGCATATAACCAAGACCAATATTGTTAGTTACTTGCTCCATTTCAAAACCATCAGCTTCATCAGAAGCTTCTTGAACTGTAGTTATAACCATGAATTGTGCAGAAGCAAATAACGTAGTCATTGCAAGAGCTGCTGTAAAAAATACTTTTTTCATTGTTTAAAATTTAATATTAATATTGGGCGCAAGATAAGAAAGCTATTTATAATGAACTACTAATCTATAATGTTTTCTTAACACCTTATTGTTAATTGCTAGATATAGGTAAAAAAAAAGAGCTGCAANTTGCAGCTCTTTTTTTAAGAATTTTTAGTCTGTAATTACGGAGTAACAGTTAAAGTTAACCAGTTGTAATTAGTATCATCAGCACCACCATTGTTGTCAGTTACCATTTTGTATGATAATGCAGCATTGTCACCTAATGAATATCCTACAGAAACTTCAGAAGCTGTTCTTTCATAAGAATCATCTGTAGTATTAGTTACTGTATGCATTGTAGCTCCTAAAGAAAAAGCACCCATGTTGTAAGAACCACCGATGTACATATTTTCTTCATTAGCAGAAAGAGCACCTAAGTTACCGTTAGACATCCAGTCACCTGACATGTTACCTCCAGCTCCATAAGCAAATCCATTTTCTCCAACCGAAGTTCTACCAGCAGTTAATGACATATCATCATTTACTGTATAAGTACCAGAAACATCCATCATATCTCCATCTTCATCTACACCGTTAGCTGTAGTGTTGTAAGAAACATCAAGAGTTAAAGCTCCACCCATTGCAGTATATGCAAAGTCTAGACCCATTTGATTTACTTCGTTACCTTCGTTAGCAGTTACTGCACTGTAGAATAAGTTAGCACTCCAGTCTCCAGAAGACTTTGAAGCGTTTAACCACATACGGTCAGTTCCATTTCCAGCTCCATCATTGTCATTNTTTAAACCTAAGTCTAATCCAACAAAATCATTGTCAACTGCAAAAGTCATACCATCAACAGTATTTCTGTTTGCTGACCAGTCATTTGTTCCAACAAATACACCAGAACCATAAGATAATGCTTGACGACCAATGTTCATTGTAGCAAATCCAAAAAGGTTAGTAGTTGCATATGCTTCATAAACTTCAGCGTTAACTTCAGAGTTGTCGTTAGTTGTGTAGTTTACATCACTACTTAAAACGATACCCCAGTCAGAACCACCCCAGGCAGTACCAACAGTTACTCTTTGTGACGTAGACATTTTATCCATATCACCACTCATATCTATTCTAGTTCTAGAATCTACATTCCAGTCCTGAGCAAAAGATACAGTTGTCATTAGACCTAATGCAAGGGCTAATATGTTTCGTAAATTCTTTTTCATAGTTATTATTTATTTAGTTAATACCCGGCAAAGATAAACTACTCTATTAAAACTAGCCTAATAGAAAGCCCACTTTTTTAACATTAAATTGTGGGTATCATTGTTAATTTGTTGAATATCAATATTTTAAGCTGTTAATTTTTTTTAGAAAAAATAAGTTTTTTTATTGAAATTCTCTTAAAAAAGTGTGTTTTTACTAAAAAAATGTGTTTTTATCCTTTGTAAGAGAGCCATTTCCATAGCTCTTTATAGCTTATTTTTTTGCCGTACATGAGTATTCCTGTCCTATATATTTTTGCAGCTAAGGACGTTGTTAATATAAAGCCACAGACTAATAATACCATTGACAATACTAACTGCCAATTTTCTACTCCAAATGGCAGTCTTACCATCATAATTACTGGAGATGTAAGAGGAATAATTGACAGCCAAAAAGCAAGAATTCCATCAGGATTATCCATAACTGGTTGAATGAGTATAAAAGCTAGAATTAATGGGATAGTGATAGGAAGTACAAATTGTTGGGTATCTGCCTCAGCATCAACCGCTGATCCTACAGCTGCAAATAAGGAACTATACATTAAGTATCCAAAAAGGAAAAAGAAAATAAATGAAATAAATATTTTCACTAAATCAATGCCACCCGTTAGTTTGGAAAACTCTGACAAAATAACAGATTGATCAATTGAATTTACATCTTTTGCAAGTTCAGTTGTATCAATAAACATAAATTCTGCTATAGCCGAGATTGCAATAGTAAGTAAAATCCATAAAAAGAATTGTGTGAGTCCAACTAATGCAACTCCAAGTATTTTTCCCATCATAAGTTCAAATGGTTTAACAGAAGATATAATAATTTCTACAATACGATTTGTTTTTTCTTCAATTACACCTCTCATTACCATTGTTCCATACATGAAAATAAACATATAGATTAAAATACCAGTAATAAAACCAATACCAATACTTGCTTCTGCGTTAGAGGCTGTTGTCTTACCTTCATTATCAATAATTTTAGTTTTAATATTAATATTTGTTTTTGCCTTTTCTAAAATATCAATATCAATACCTGCTTGTTTTAAATTATTTCGTTCAATTATTGTTTCAATTTGATTTTCAATTGAATTTCTAACATTTAAACCNATTTGCTGCGACCCATAAAGTGTGAAATTTGTATCTTTAATATCTAATATNGCATAGTATGNTGATTCAGAAATATTGTTTTTTATTAGCTCAGCCTCTTCTTTTGAAATAATTGTAAAATGAATGTTTTCAGAATCTAAAATTTCTTTTGCATATGAAGACTCTATTTCAGTAACAGCTATTAGTCTTTTTTCCTGACCTTGATCGGCTAAAAATACAGGAGCTACAATTAAAGCAGCCATTAATAATGGCGCTAAAATTGTCATAATGATAAATGACTTTTTCTTTACTCTTACTAGGTACTCTCTTTTTATTATTAAGAATATTTTATTCATTATTTACCGATTTAATAAAAATATCTTCAACACTTGGAACTTCTTTTTTAAATGAAATTATTTCATGCTTATCATTTATTTCATTTATGATTTCTTTGATATTAAATCCATCATTAATTTTAAGATTATATATATTGTCTTTACTTGATAAAATTTCAAATTCTTTACAAGCTAACAGGTGATTGGTTGTTAAGACAATTTCATATGTGTTTGCTTGAAATTCATTTTTAATTTTATCAATTGGTCCTTCTAAAATTGTTTTTGAATTATTAATTAAAGCAATATGATCGCATATTTCCTCTACAGATTCCATTCTATGGGTAGAAAAAATGATTGTCGTTCCATTATCACGTAATTGCAGTATTTCTTGTCTAATAATAGCCGCATTAATAGGATCAAAACCACTAAATGGCTCGTCAAATATTAATAGTTTTGGTTTATGAATTACTGTAACAACAAATTGTATCTTTTGAGCCATGCCTTTTGATAGCTCCTCAACTCTTTTAGACCACCAGTGAGTGATTTGTAGTTTTTCAAACCAAAATTTGAGCTTTTTTATTGCCTCAGTATATGACATTCCTTTTAATTGAGCTAAATAAAGAGCTTGTTCTCCTACTTTCATTTTTTTGTATAGCCCTCTTTCTTCCGGAAGATATCCAATATCTTTAATATGTTCTTTGTTGAGATTCTCGCCATTAAACATAACACTTCCAGAGTCCGGTGCAGTGATCTGATTAATTATTCTCATTAGAGTTGTTTTGCCAGCTCCATTAGGACCAAGGAGCCCATAGATACTTGATTTTGGAACAGAAACACTAACTTTATTAAGTGCAGTATAATCACCATATTTTTTCACTACATCTTTAACAGAAAGTAAAATTTCATTTTTCATTTACCCAAACATTTCTTTAACACGATCAAAGAAAGATTTATCATTTTTGGTTGGTTGAGGCTCAAAGTTTTTTGAAGATTGTGCTTCTTCAAAGAATTTCTTCTCTTTTGAACTAATTTTTTGGGGCGTCCAAATATTAATATGTACTAATAAGTCACCTTTTCCATAGCTATTTACAGAGGGTAATCCTTGATTTTTTAATCTTAATATTTTTCCGCTTTGAATTCCACTTTCTAACTTAATTTTCACCTTACCTGTTATAGTAGGTATATTAGTAGAGGCTCCTAATGCTGCATCAGGAAAACTAATATAATGATCATAATGGAGATTCTTTCCATCTCTAGTAAGAGTTTCATGTTCTTCCACTGCAATAAGTACAAGTAGGTCACCATTTATACCATCAAAAGGAGCAGCATTTCCTTTACCACTAACTTTAAGTTGCATATCATCTTCAACTCCAGCAGGAATAGTAATTTTAACAGTCTCTTGTTCTTTAATCATTCCATTACTNTCACTACCACTTGGCCTNTCTTTAATTGNTTTTCCTGCTCCACTACAAATATGACATGTACTAGCAGTTTGCATTTGACCTAAAATAGTATTACTAATTCTTGTCACCTGACCAGTACCTTGACAAGTACTACAAGTGTCGTAACTTACTCCTTCAGCATTTACAAGACGATTNACCTTAATTTTTTTATCTACTCCCTCTAAAATTTCTTTGAGATTTAAAGTAAGTCTAATTCTAAGGTTTGTTCCTTTAATAACTCTTCTACCTCCTCTTCCGCTACCTCCGAAACCTCCACCACCAAATATATCTCCAAATTGACTAAAAATATCATCCATGTTCATACCGCCTCCAAATCCACCGCCTCCAGCAGCTCCTCTCACACCAGCATGACCAAACTGATCATATTGCTGTCGTTTTTCAGTATTACTTAATACCTCATAAGCCTCAGCCGCTTCTTTAAACATATCTTCAGCCTGCTTATTATCAGGGTTTTTATCAGGATGATATTTAATAGCAATTTTTCTATACGCNTTCTTAATTNCTTTATTTTCAGCACTTTTGCTTANTCCTAAAATATCATAATAATCTCTCTTTGACATAAGTTAAATTTTAATTTGCTACAACCACTTTTGCATAGCGAAGAACTTTATTAGATAATAAATATCCTTTCTCTATAATATCTACAATTTTTCCTTTATCTTCTTTTTTTTCTGTAGGAATATTAGTTATTGCTTCATGATAGTCAGTATCTAATACTTTTCCAATTGGATTCTCAATTTCTTTTAAACCTTTTTTTTCCAGTTCAGTTTTTAATTGATTATAAATCAGCAACACACCGTCATCCTCTTTAGGAATATTTACTTTAAAAGATCTTTCAAAATTATCAAGGATTGGCAGTAAAGAAGTCATAATGTCCTTGCTAGCAGTTCCGAAAAGTTCAATTCTTTCTTTAGCTGTTCTTTTTCTAAAATTATCAAATTCAGCAAAGAGTCTCAAGTTCTTATCTTTTTCTAAGGTAAGTTGTTCTTGAAGATTTGTATTTGCTTCTTTTTTCTTAGAAGGTTTTACGTCTTTTTTTTTGATTTTGGAAGGTTCCTTTTTGTTTTTTTTCACAGTCATATTATTATTAAAGCATTTTAACTATTATATAATGCAAAAACTTTGCCAATTAGTAAAATAAGACAATTTGACAGTTATTTTTTCTGAGAGTCTAAAAATCTATGAAGCGCTTGGCCTTTAAGATTTTTAGCAATAATTATTCCTTTTCCATTAATTATAACATTTGAAGGAATACTACGTATACCATACTTTTGAGACCCTTCAGATTGCCAGCCCCCTAAGTCTGAGACATGATATTCCCAAAATAGCTGATCTTGATTTATAGCTTTAACCCAAGCCTCTTCTTTTTTATCTAATGACAAACTATAAATTTCGAAACCGTTTCCATCTTTAAATTTTGTCTTATTGTATTTTTTATAGGCATCCACTAAGTTAGGGTTTTCTCTTCTACATGGCCCACACCATGAAGCCCAAAAGTCTATAAGGATTAATTTATTTTTAATATCCGATAAACTCATTTGCTCACCATTAGGATTGTTGTAAGATAGCATAGGTGCTTTATCTCCAATACTTGTTCCAATTTCTTGACTATAAATTAAATTGTTACTTAAAAATAGAATGATTAGTATAATCTTTATTTTACTCATGGTTTTTTAGTTTATTCGTGTAATTTTTGCTCCAAGAGCATTTAGTCTTTGATCAATATTTTGATANCCNCTATCTATTTGTTCAACATTGTGTATAGTNCTTTCTCCATCTGCTGCAAGAGCAGCAATTAATAGNGAAACTCCAGCTCTAATATCTGGAGAAACCATAGTAGTTGCTTTAAANNTAGAAGAATGATTNAGTCCNATTACTGTTGCTCTATGTGGGTCGCATAATATAATTTGTGCTCCCATATCAATAAGTTTATCAACAAAGAAAAGTCGTGANTCAAACATTTTTTGATGTATTAANACACTTCCCTTTGCTTGTGAGGCAACTACAAGTATAATACTTAATAAATCTGGCGTAAATCCAGGCCATGGTGCATCTGAAATTGTTAAAATAGATCCATCAATAAAGCTTTGTACTGTATAGTTTTCTTGAGAAGGAATATATATGTCATCTCCTTTTCTTTGAAGATTTATGCCAAGTTTTTTAAAGACCGAAGGTATTATGCCAAGATTTTCATATGATACGTTCTTTATTGTAATTTCTGACTTAGTTATTGCTGCTAAACCAATAAAACTTCCAATTTCAATCATATCAGGAAGAATTTTATGTCTACATCCGAATAGGGTTTTGACACCATTAACTGTTATTAAGTTAGATCCAATACCAGAAATATCTGCCCCCATGCTGTTCAGCATTTTACATAATTGTTGTAAATAGGGTTCGCATGCTGCATTGTAGATAGTTGTTGTCCCTTTAGCAAGAACGGCAGTCATGATAATATTAGCTGTTCCAGTAACAGAAGCCTCTTCTAAAAGCATATAGGTGCCTTTTAATTCTTTGGCAGTTACTTTATAAAACTCTTCTTTACTATCGTAATCAAATTTTGCTCCAAGTTTTTCAAATCCATTAAAATGAGTATCTAATCTTCTTCTNCCTATTTTATCTCCTCCTGGTCTTGGAATAAAACCTTTTCCAAATCTTGCAAGTAGCGGTCCAATCATCATTATTGAACCTCTTATTGAGCTGCTTTTTTCTTTATAGTCTTCGCTCGAAAGATAGTCTACATTAACATTGTCAGATTTAAAACTATACGTTGAGGCTGATTTTTTTTCTATCTTAACATTTAAATCTTTTAAAAGATTAATTAAGATATTTACGTCTCGAATATCAGGGATATTCTCCATTATTACCTCTTCTGAGGTTAATAATACTGCGCATAATACTTGAAGNGCTTCATTTTTTGCTCCTTGTGGATGGATGTCTCCACTTAATTTATAACCCCCTTTAACTTTAAATGTAGTCATTTAACGTCTTTTCTTAAATTTCTTTTTGTATACTTTAGGAGCTGTCTTAGTTACTACAGTGTCAGATCTAATAAACTCAAAATCTTCAGCAAGCTTTAGTTTATTTTCTGAAAGTTGATCTAAATGAAGTTTAATAGTATCATTACTTACAGAATGTTTATTAAACAAAAGGTAAGATTTCTTCATGTGATTTGCAATCATACCTGTCATAATTTCTTTTTGACGACCTTCATCCATAGCTACTGCAAATCGAATCATATTTTCTAATGCTGCTCCATAGAATGGGAATCGAATTTTATTTTTAGGATAAGGCATTTTTGCAGGTTTTTCCTGAAGTTTTTCAAT
>JGI24539J26755_10000159_pt1 | contig 30302 bp, 31 predicted proteins | sample NorSeaMetagenome_2_FD_26755 | JGI IMG/M metagenome (IMG submission 26755) | reverse complement strand
GTGAATGCTCTTACAGGAGAATTAACAGCTCCTACTAGATTTACTAACCCTTTTTCGTAAAGTTTTTGAGATTTTTTAAAACCCATTGTTTCTTGTTTTTTTCTTCTGTAAAACAATCAAGAAATAATTAGAATTTCCCAACTGCGGTTAAGGAAAAATTTTTATTTACTTAATTTTTTTGCAGCTTCTTTTGCAAAATATGTAATGATGATGTCAGCCCCAGCTCTTTTGATACTCAACAAACTTTCCATCATCACTTTTTCACCATCTAACCATCCTTTTTCGGAGGCAGCTTTAATCATTGCATATTCACCACTTACATTATAGGCTGTAACAGGTACATCATAATTATCTTTAAGCGACTTAATAATATCAAGATATGCCAAGGCTGGTTTTACCATTATCATATCGGCACCTTCTTCAATATCTAAATCAGCTTCAATAAGTGCTTCACTAGCATTTGCAGGATTCATTTGATAGGTTTTTTTGTCTCCAAATTTTGGAGCTGAATCTAAAGCCTCTCGAAATGGCCCATAAAAAGCACTTGCGTATTTTGCTGTGTAAGACATGATTGATACCTGAGTATATCCTGCCTCATCCAACACATTTCTAATATAACCCACACGACCGTCCATCATATCAGATGGTCCTAAAATATCTACACCAGCTTCTGCTTGTACTAGTGCCATTTTAGCTAAAATTTCTAGAGTTTCGTCATTTAAAATCTCACCGTTCTCCAATAGACCATCATGTCCATCACTTGAGTAGGGATCCATTGCAATATCAGTCATTAATACTATGTCTGGAAACTGTGATTTAATTTTCATTAATGCCTGTATGTACAGACTATTTTTATTATGTCCTTCTGTGGCATATTTGTCTTTTTTATCCTCTTTAAGTGAGGGAAAAATACAAAACCCTTTAATTCCAATTTCTACACATTCATGAATTTCTTTCAATAACAAGTCAAGTGAATACCGGTAAATTCCTGGCATAGAAGAAATTTCCTCTTTTTGACCTGAACCTTCAATGAGAAATACAGGATAAATAAAGTCATTAATTGATAAAGTGGTTTCCTCCACCATAGCTCGTATAGCAGCAGATTTCCGATTTCTTCTTGGTCTCCTTGATTTATTGTACATAATGTAAATTCACTAATTCAATTACACTTTCTACTGTGGGTATTTGTGCTACTTCAACTTTTTCAAAATATTTTTGTGCCTCCTTAGCTGTAGACGCTCCAATACAAAAAGCTACTTTATCTGTAGTGTTTTTTTGAAGGTAACTGTTTACTGCAGAGGGGCTGTAGAATAGCATTCCGTCTATACTTTCAGAAACTAACTCAGGGCTATACATGGTTTTATAGGCCTCAACCTCATTAACTTCAATTTTATTTTCGGTTAATATTTTTGACAAAGTATCTAAACGAAGATCACTACAAAAATAGGTAACACTATTCCCTTTCATTTCTTTGCTAAGGTATTCTGCTAACCTATCGGCATTCTTTTCAGTATGGTTTACAGGCCCAATTTTTTGTTGGATCATCTTTTTGGTTCTTCTACCAACACAAAAGATATTTTTGAAATTTAATTCCTCTTTTGTGAAATTATCAAGTAGTGCTTCTACACCATTTTTACTGGTNATAATCACATTTTCAATACCATCTTTTACTACTTTTGGAGCTATTCTATTTGATCTTACTTTAATAAAATCTGAACTTTCTGAAGCAATATTGTTATGAAATAATTTTGTTTGACTCTCAGACAATGATTTTGTTGAAAATACTCGAGCAGCTNATTCTTCTTGAACATCAATATCATCCAGAATCAGTTGCTTACCTCCTCGATTAATTACATAATCTGCACAATCTTGCGCTAAATAACGATGTTTATTTAAGGGTGCAGTTTTAGCAACCTCAATTTTCTTTTTTCCNTCTTTACTTAGAAGCACTCCNTTAAAATTAACTTCCTGTGTTTTCTCATCTACATAGGCAATTGCTCCAATTGGTGCAGTACANCCGCCTTCTAATCGATGTAAAAACTCTCGTTCTATGGTAACACATACTTCAGTTTCGTAATGATTAAGTTGTTCACATGCATCTTTTATATAATCATCTTCAGCTAATGAAGCTACCATAATAGCGCCTTGAGCTGGTGCTGAAATCATCCAGGAAAGATTAACTGCTCCACCAGGGCGTTTCCCAATTCTTTCTAAACCAGCGGCTGCGAAAANAGCGCCATCCCAGTTATTATCCTCTAACTTCTTGAGTCGAGTATTAACATTTCCTCTCAAATCAACAACTGTATGAGTTGGGAAACGATTCAACCACATTGCTTTTCTTCGTAAGCTACCAGTTGCTATAGTAGCTTCTTTACGAGCAAAAAACTCTTCAGTATCTTTTAAAACAATAATATCACTATAATTAGCTCTTTTTAAAACCGCTGCTTGGATTATTCCTTCTGGTAAAACAGTGGGAACATCTTTCATAGAATGTACAGCAATATCTATAGTATTGTTTAATAATGCAATGTCTAGATTTTTAGTAAAAACACCAGTAATACCCAATTCGTAAATGGGTTTATTGAGAATGATGTCTCCGGTAGATTTTATAGAAACAATTTCTGTTTCATACCCTAATTCATTCAACATTCGTTGAACTTTATTGGCCTGCCATAACGCTAATTCGCTATCACGTGTGCCTATTCTAATGATTTTCCGCATAGGGTATTATTATGAATTTCCGAAAACTTTAGACATTATCTGAATACTATCATTCACAGATGTCTCATCTTCTTTTAAGTGTTTTACAAACTGTGTTGTAATTTTCTGTATGAATCTATTGGTAAGAATTTCTGCTTGAGTTTCATCAAAGTTTTTAATTTTCTTTTTTTGAAAATTAATTTCATCTTTTTTGATTATTTCTAAAGACTCTTTTAAAGCATTTATGGCTGGAACTAATTTTCTGCTGTGTAACCAATCATTAAATTCTTCTTTATAAACTTCAATAATTTTCTCAGCTTTGGGAACCTCTTTTTGTCTTGTTGACAAAGTTTCTAATGTTATTTTAGACAATTCATCTACGTTAACTAAAGATACGTTTTTAAATTGGTTAACAGAAGAATCAACATTTTCAGGCATAGATAAATCCAAAATTAAAATTTCCTTATCAGGAGAAATATGTTGTTTTGAAATTGTGGGAGTATCTGCCCCTGTTGATACTACTAAAATATCGGCTTTCGCTATTTCTTGGGTAAGATTAATTATTGATGAGTTTCTGATAGTTGAATGCTCTTTGACAAAAGAAATTGCTTTTTCTTCTGTTCTATTAATCAAGCATACAGATTTATTTTTTGTGTACTGTGCTAAATTTTTACACGTGTGCTTTCCCATTTTCCCTAGTCCAAAAACCAAAATATTTTTTTGATCATAACTAGGAACATTATGAATGATATATTGAACAGCTGCATAAGAAACGGAAGTGGTTCCTGAACTCAATTGAGTTGTATTCTTCACTTTCTTACTCGCTTGTAAAACTAAATTTAGAAGTCTTTCTAAGTGTGCATTGATCGTTTGGTATTTCTTAGCTAATTTAAAAGCTAATTTTAATTGACCAACAATTTCATAATCACCTAAAATTTGACTTTCGAGTCCTGTTCCTATTCTAAATAATTGGTTTACAGCTTCATTGGATTTGAAAACATAAGAGATTTGAGCAAACTCTTCTTTATTACCACCAGAATACTTACATAGCAATTCAATAAGTTGCGAGGGATGTTCTGCAAAACCTGTGATTTCGGTTCTATTACAGGTAGATAGAATAAAAATACCATCAAAACCGATACTTTTAGCTTCTTTTAATAATTCAATTTGTTTTGGCTTAGATAAACTGTAACGGCCTCGTGTGTGGGCATCAGCTTTTCTGTAACTTACTCCAATATTGTATAAATTTCTTTGGTGATAATCTAATTTCATTCAAACAATTAAAAGAAAGTTCAAAAGTAAAAAGTAATTATAGATAAAAATGTCGCTAAAAGTACTTTTTATATCGTTCTTTGATTTTTAGATGTATTTTATTTTAAAAACATCAATAATATTGTATTTTTGTAGTGATATCAATGTATTCAAACCTTGCTGTGTAGAATCATTCTAAATAGAGGTGGTTTTAAAAAATTATTTGAAGATGCTAAAAAATGTCGCTGGAAGTTCATTCGATGAAATTAACTTAGAGAATGGATTTCGCATACTTGAGTTCCAAAACAGTAGTGATGAAACACTCCGGTTTGAAAGAAATATTGATAGTACATTCATACAAATGCATTTTTGTGTGAAAGGAAATTCTAAATTTCTATTTAACAATGGAAATTATTCTTTTGATGTTTTAGATAAGCATTCAATACTGCTTTACAATCCACAAAGAGATTTACCCATAAATTTAGAAATATATCCAAAAACAATTCTTGTTTCTCTTCTAATCTCAATAGAAAAATTTCACTCTTTATTTTCTAAAGAAGCTAGCTATATCCCTTTTTTAAGTAAAGAGAACAGTAATAAAAAATACTATGATGATGTAGAAATAAAACCTATGGTTTTACTAGTATTAAATCAAATTATTAATTCCAGTATCCATAGTTCTATTAGAGATTTATACATAAAAGGAAAAATATACGAACTATTAAGTCTTCATTTCCAGATAGATGAGTCTAATTTAGGGGAGTATTGCCCATTTTTAGTAGATGAACAAAATGTCCTAAAAATTAGGAAAGCAAAAGATATTATAATTTCTAATATGGCTGAGCCTCCTAGTTTACAAGAATTGGCAAATGAAATTGGGCTCAACATAAAAAAATTAAAAGAAGGATTCAAACAAATTTATGGAGATACTGTTTTTAGTTTTTTATTTGATTATAAGATGGAACACGCAAGACGTCTTTTAGAAAGTAATCAGCATAATGTTAATGAGGTAGGAGTTAAAGTTGGATATAGCTCATCTAGTCATTTTATAGCAGCTTTCAAGAAAAAATTTGGAACCACGCCAAAGAAATATGTAATGTCTTTAAATAATTAACAACTAATAGATTTTATTTAATAGTAAACATCAAAAGCTTTGAAGCAATTAAGTCATTACGATATTAAAAATCAACATAAACAATTTCCAATTACCATTGTTTGTGATGCCATTAGAACTCCAGAAAATATTGGAATGTGTTTTCGAGTTTCAGAAAGTTTTGGAGTTTCAAAAATTTATTTACACGAAAATTCTCCAGCGGTTACAAATAGTATTGTTAAAAGAACTGCTAGAAACACTATTAAACAATTAGAATACAACACCTATACTAATTTTGAAAACACCATTCAACAATTAAAAGATGAAGGTAATACAATTATAGGCATAGAAATTACTGATAAAAGTATCGATATTCAAAATTTTAATTTTAAAAATCATAAAAAAATCGTGTTACTTTTGGGAAGCGAAAGAAATGGTATTGAAAAGATAAACACACTGGATCACAGTATAGCAATACCCATGTATGGAAAAAATTCTTCTATGAATGTAATTCATAGCTTGAGTATCGCTTTATACGAAGTAACAAATCAATTAAAATAAATTAATAAAAAATCACTGAAATAAATTCAGCATAAAAAATGAAAGGAGTTTTACTTATTAACTTAGGCTCACCAGATACTACAGAAACAAAAGACGTTAAACGTTACTTGGGAGAGTTTTTAATGGATGAACGTGTAATAGATGTTGCTTATTGGAAACGTTTTTTACTTATAAAAGGTATAATTTTACAAATTAGACCAAAGAAATCTGGAGCAGCTTACAAAAAAATTTGGTGGGATGAGGGATCTCCTTTAGTTGTGATATCCGAGCGGTTTTCTAAAAAAGTTACCAAAAAGGTTGAAATTCCAGTTAGTTTAGCCATGAGATACGGCTCTATGAGCATGGAAAAAGGATTTAAAGAACTTACAGATCGAGGAGTTGATGAAATCTTATTGGTTCCGTTATACCCTCACTACGCGATGTCTTCCTATGAAACAGTTACTGTTAAAGCAGAACAAATTGTAGCAAAAGAGTATCCAAACGTAATTATGGATATTTTACCAACTTTTTATGACAAACCTGAGTATATTAAAGCAATGAGTGATAATATAAAAAGTCACCTAAATGATTTTGAGTATGATCACATATTATTTTCCTATCATGGAATTCCTGAAAGACATATCAGAAAGTCAGATCCAACAAATAATCATTGTAAATTAGATGGAAGTTGTTGCGAACGCAACTCTGTGGCTCATCATACATGCTACAGACATCAATGTTTTGAGACTACTAAAGGCATTGTAAAAAATTTAAAACTAACAGAAGGAACTTATAGTAATTCTTTTCAATCTCGTTTATTAAAAGATCCTTGGTTGAAACCATACACTGATTTCGAATTAGAAAAATTCCCAAAACAAGGAAAAAAGAAAGTAGCTGTAATTACTCCAGCTTTTGTTTCTGATTGCCTAGAAACCTTGGAAGAAATTGCCATGGAAGGAAAAGAGGATTTTTTAGAAGCCGGAGGAACAGATTACAAACATATTCCTTGTATGAATGACAATGATGACTGGGTAGATGTTATGGTGAAATGGATAAATAATTGGGAAAACAAATAACGGTTGTGTTTTCATAACACACAAGCTTATTTATTTCTGAATCTTGAACATAAATTATAAAAATGGATATTTCGTACCTTAAAGCACTTCACATTATTTTTGTAATTACTTGGTTTGCTGGCTTATTTTATATAGTTAGACTTTTTATTTATTTTGCTGAAGCAGAAAAAAAAGAGGATCCAATTAAGGATATTTTACAAACTCAATACAAGATCATGAGTAAACGCCTTTGGTATATTATTACATGGCCATCTGCAATTTTGGCTGGTTTATTTGCCTTTTGGATGCTTTATTTAGAACCCTCATATCTCCTAATGCCATGGATGCACGTTAAACTGTCATTTGTTTTAGCCCTATATTTTTACCATGCTGGATGTCATAAAGTATTTGTTCAACAACAAAAGGGTATCGTAAAATTTACTTCTTTTAAATTAAGAATATGGAATGAAGTAGCTACTATTTTATTGTTTGCTATTGTATTCTTGGTGGTTTTAAAAAGTACCATCTCTTGGGTATGGGGAGTTGTAGGCATTATTTTATTCGGACTATTAATAATGCTAGGAATTAAACTTTACAAGAACATTCGAAAAAAAAATAACTGGGAAAATTAACAGGGTTTGAAACTAAGGTTAGTGTTTAAATCTCACCAATATTTTTTATAATTTCATGCTTTGTTCAAAGGGTATTCGATTAACTATACTTCTTCCCAATGTAACTTCATCTGCATATTCTAACTCATCACCAACAGATATACCACGAGCAATGGTTGAGGTAGCCACCCCAAACTTTTCAATTTGTTTAAATATATAAAAATTAGTTGTATCGCCCTCCATTGTTGAACTCAAAGCAAAAATTAATTCTTTAATTTCATTATTTTTTACTTTTTCTATTAAACTTTCTATCTCTAGGTTTTGAGGCCCTATTCCTTCAATTGGTGAAATTTTACCCCCCAAAACATGATACAAACCCCTAAATTGAGATGTGTTCTCAATAGCCATAACATCTCGTATATCTTCAACAACGCAAACAACAGAAGCGTCTCTTTTGGGATTATTACAAATTTCACATAATAAAGTATCAGATATATTATGACATTTCTCACAGGTTTTTACTTCTGTTCTTAATACCTTAAGAGATTCTGTTAAATAGTTAGTGTTTTCAACGGGTTGTTTCAATAAGTGTAATACTAACCGTAACGCAGTTCTTTTACCAATACCAGGTAAACGTGCTACTTCATTAACTGCATTTTCAAGAAGTTTTGATGAAAAATCCATGAAAGTAAAATTACGAATTATGAATGACGAATTCATAAAAAATTGAAAAGATAATCGTATAATTTATCTTTTCAGTCTTTCGTTTATTTTCTACGCTTTAAAATCTAAAAAACATATATTCGTAATCATAAATAGAATTAGTATATCAATGAAACCATTACACATATTACTCTTAATTACTGGATATTTTAGTGTATTGCTATTTATTTCATTTATTACAGGTAGAAAAGCAAATAATAATACATTTTTTAAAGCTAATAATTCATCTCCTTGGTATTTAGTAGCTTTTGGTATGATTGGAGCCTCCCTATCTGGAGTAACCTTTATCTCAGTTCCTGGTTGGGTGGAAGATCAAAGCATGAGTTACATGCAAATGGTACTGGGCTATATTGTCGGATATGCTGTTATTGGATTAATTTTATTACCTCTTTATTATCGATTAAACCTCACCTCTATATACACCTATCTAGAAGATAGGTTTGGAAGGTACTCCTACAAAACAGGCGCATCTTTTTTTTTATTGTCTAGAACTATTGGTGCTGCATTTCGTTTGTTTTTAGTTGCTAATGTGTTACAATTACTATTATTTGATGAGTTTGGAATTCCGTTTTGGCTTACTGTTACCATTACTATTTTATTAATTTGGTTATATACTTTTAAAGGAGGAATTAAAACTATTGTATGGACTGATACACTTCAAACATTATTTATGCTTATCGCTGTTGGTGTTTGTATTTATACCATTTCCGATGAAATGAATATTTCAAATATATTTAGTTATGTTTCTGATAGTGAGCTATCTAAAACTTTCTTTTTTGAAGATTATAAAGCCGGAAATTATTTTTGGAAACGCTTCTTCTCTGGTGCTTTCATTGCTATTGTAATGACAGGTTTAGACCAAGATATGATGCAAAAAAATCTAAGCTGTAAAAACTTAAAAGATGCACAAAAAAACATGTTTTGGTTTACCATAGTTTTAGTTATTGTTAATTTTTTCTTTTTGGCATTAGGAGTCTTATTGACAGATTATGCTCAGCAAAATGGAATTGATGCTCATAAAGATGAACTCTTCCCAATAATTGCCACAAAAGGGTCTCTAGGTTTAACCACAGCATTATTTTTTCTATTGGGTTTAATAGCTGCCGCCTACTCTAGTGCAGATTCTGCATTGACTTCATTAACCACATCATTTAGTATTGATATTTTAGAAATAGACAAGAAAAAAAGCACTCAAAAGCAGGAAAATATTAGAAAAAAAATACACGTTTTATTTTCAGTTATACTCATAGCAGTTATTCTAACTTTTAAATATTTTATTGCAGATGAAAGCGTTATTGCTAAAATCTTCACATTTGCAGGGTATACTTATGGCCCATTATTAGGATTATATACTTTTGGGCTTTTTACCAAATTTAAAGTTAATGATAAAGCTGTTCCATTTATTTGTATTATTTCACCAATACTAACATTATTGACCAATTATATAACCATAAATTATTTTGAATTTGATTTTGAATTTTTTGTTCTAGTACTAAATGGAGCCTTCACATTTATTGGGTTAGTTTTATTTAAAAGATCAAAAAAAACATTAGAAAGCTAAAAGAAATATCATTAACTAAACCATATTATTATGATTAATGCATTAGAATTAGTTTCGATATCAGATTTTGCACTTTCCATAGTTTGTCTATTTCTTGCTGGATTAACATTAGGAAATGGTAAAACCAATAAATCTCCAGATACCTATCTAGGCTTTTTTATAATTTTCATAGGCTTATCTGCTTTTATGGGTGGATTAAATCATGGTTTTTTTGAACCTTTAGATCAAAGTTATTACCCAAAGCTCTTAACCTACATCTTTGCTGCAGGAGGAACTTTCTGTATTTTTAACTATACTATTAAAGTATTTACTAAGGGAAAAGTTGCCAATATACTGACTATTATTAGTTATGTTCAGCTTGTTGGTTTTGTATTAGCTACTTTTTATATTGATAATTTTATATTGGTAATTGGAAATTATGCCCCTATTTTATTTTTCTTTTTTATAATGAATTTCCTCAACTTTAAAACAGGAAAAAGAGAACAATACTTTTCACTTTTCTTTCTAATAATGACACTAGGTACCATAGTACAAGTAGCCAAAATAGATGCATCGGAATTAATAAATAATAGTACTTTATTTCATAGTATTGTTTTAGTAGGGTATCTCATTTTGTATGTCGGTATCCAGCAAAAGAAATCTTCTAACCCTTAAAATCTTTTCTATTATTTTCTTTTGAGTCTTAAAATCCTTCGTATTTTTACCCATATAATAAGTATTGAATGGCAAAAGATCTAAGTAACTATAGGAAATCTTACGATAAACAAGAACTATTAGAAAGTAATTGCCCAGAAAACCCCTTAGAATTATTTCAGAAATGGTTTTTAAATGCTGATGCATCCAATACTGTAGAGGAAACAAATGCAGTATCTCTAAGCACCATTGGTAAAGATAATTATCCAAAAAGCAGAATAGTACTCCTCAAGAAATACACTTGGGAAGGTTTTATTTTTTACACGAATTATAATTCTGAAAAAGGAAAAGCTATTCAAGAAAACAATCAAGTCTGTTTATCTTTTTTTTGGCCAGCTCTAGAACAACAAATTATCATTAAAGGCAAAGCTGAAAAATTACCGGAAAATTTATCGGATGAATATTTTGAATCTAGACCAGCAGGAAGCAAACTTGGTGCTTGGGCCTCTAAACAAAGTATGGTTGTAGAATCCAGAGATATTTTAGAGAAGAATCTTGAAAAGTTTGAAGAAAAATTTAAAGAAAAAGAAATCACAAGACCTCCTCATTGGGGTGGTTTCATGGTAAAACCAATATCTATTGAATTTTGGCAAGGTAGACCCAATAGAATGCATGACAGAATTCTTTATACGTTAAAAGAAGATTTTTCATGGAAAATTGAAAGATTGGAACCTTAATTTTTATATTTACTATTCTAAAATAGAATTGTTTGAAAACATTATACATTGTTAGACATGCGAAATCCTCATGGGACTATACAAATATAGAAGATATTGACAGGCCCTTGAAGAAAAGAGGGATTAAAGATGCCTATTTAATGTCTAAGTTTTTATCTAAAAAAATCAATAAACCTGACGTTTTTATTTCAAGTGTAGCCAACAGAGCGCTTCACACCAGTGTTATATTTTGTCAGAATTTTAATTACCCACTTTCTAACCTTAAAATTAAAAAAGAATTATACAGCTTTAGTGACGGATATCTCGTAAAAACTGTAAGAGCTCTTGATAATAGTTTTGATTCAGCTATAATTTTTAGTCATGATCATGGCATTAACACTTTTGTTAATAAATTTGGAAGTAAACCAATTAATCATGTAAGTACTAGTGGTGTAATTGGTATTCAATTTGATGAAAAACACTGGAAAGACATAAAAAAAGGAGCTACCATACTCGTTGAATTCCCAAAAAACCACAAGTAGTAAAAGCGTCTATTGGGCTTACTTTTCTTAGCTTTACAATTTACTCAAGAACCTTCATAAATGATTTTACAGAGGTATTAAATTGATAATCTCCCTCTACAAACTTGGTAGACATCTTAAGATAACTCAGTGAAGAAATTTTGTTAGACAATCTCATATAATCTTTTTCAGTCGTTAAAAGTATTTTCTTCTCGGAAGGTATTGCATTATACTTAGCAATGATAGTATCAATTTCTTTTGAAGTAAAGTTATGATGATCTGAATATTTTAAGTGATAAACTTTATTGTTTTTTGTTTTTAAAAATGACAGCAATGGTGTTGGATTTGCAATACCAGTAAGAAGTACTATTTCATAATTACTCAAAGAATCTAGAGGAATATTGAGATAACCTGAGGTTTTATTGTGATAACTAATACTAGAAAAAAAGACATGCTGCTTTGAAGTTGCTTTTAATTTTCTTTTTATGTCTTGTTGTTTTTCAGACGAGAGATCAATAGGGCATTTGGTCACTATAATGATATGAGCTCTTTTGGCTCCTCCTTTATTTTCACGAAGATTCCCGGTAGGTAATACAAAATCATCAGTATATAAATCATCAAACTTAGTTAATAGAATATAACAATCTGCCTTTACTTTTCTGTGTTGATATGCATCGTCTAACAAAACAACATCAATAGATTGCTTTTGCTGTAGCTCTCGAATACCATTCACACGATTTTCATCGACTGCAACACATACTTTTGGAAATTTTTTAAAAAACTGTAAAGGCTCATCACCAACATCCTCTGAAGTATGAGTACCATCTATCAAAATAAAACCCTTGGTCTTCCTTTTATACCCCCTACTTAACACGGCTATTTTATAATTATTTTGTAAAACTTTAATCAAATATTCTATCTGAGGTGTCTTTCCTGTTCCTCCAACACTTAAATTTCCAACAGCTATGATTGGAATGCTAAACGTTTTAGATTTAAAAAAACCAAGGTCATAAAAAAGATTACGAATACGCGTAACTAAATCATATAAGAGTGAAAATGGATACAGAAAAAATCGTAGTAGACTCAAAAATTATTTTTTTAATGACAAACCCTGAAAGTGTATTAATAGTACGAAAATACAATAAAATTTTTCTTCAATTTTTAAACTCATTCATAGAAAAAAAAGTAAGATAAATATTTCAAACATTTTTGAATTAAAATAGTAACTTTGAGAATGTTATTTTAACTCGTTTAAGTTTACTTTGAGAGTTTTATAGGTAACATCCATAATTAATAAAATCAATATGACCATAAAGAATGTAAGTGAGTACTTGGAGGAAATAGCTCCATTAAACCAAGCAGAAGATTTTGACAATGTGGGTTTATTAATCGGAAATGAAACTACTGAAGTTAAGGGAGTATTGGTAACACTAGATACTCTAGAGGAAACAGTTGACGAAGCTATTAAGAAAAAATGTAATTTAATTGTAAGCTTTCATCCTATAATTTTCAGTGGTTTGAAAAAAATTAATGGAAACTCATACGTTGAAAAGGTAGTCATGAAAGCCATACAAAACAATATTGCTATTTATGCTACACATACAGCTTTAGATAATAGTAAAGTTGGCGTGAGTGCAAAAATGTGTGAAGTATTAGGGTTATCAAACAACAGCATATTACTTCCAAAAGATGATGGTGCTATTGGAATGGGTATGATAGGAAATTTACCTAAACCCATGCAAGAGGAAGATTTTTTAAAGTTTACAAAAAAAGCTTTTAAAACAAATGGAATTCGTTATTCAAATAAAACAGGGAAATTAGTAAAAAAAGTAGCTGTTCTAGGTGGATCTGGAAGTTTTGCCATTACTGATGCAATACACAAAAAAGCTGATGTTTATATCAGTGCAGATTTTAAGTATCACGATTTTTTTAAAGCTGAAGATAAAATCCTATTAATTGATGTTGGACATTATGAAAGTGAACAGTTTACAAAAAACCTTTTGGTAGACTATCTTACAAAAAAATTCACTAGTTTTGCAATCATTTTATCAGAAAAAAGTACAAATCCAATTTATTATTTATAAACATGGCAAAGAAGAAAGAAGTTAGTGTAGAAGAAAAGTTAAGAGCACTCTATGACTTACAATTAATAGATTCTAGAATAGATGAAATAAGAAATGTAAGAGGTGAATTACCTTTAGAGGTTGAGGATTTACAAGATGAGGTAACAGGTTTAAATACTAGAATTTCTAATTTATCTGAGGATGTTTCAAACTTAGAAACTGACATCAATAACAAGAAGCTAGCCATTGAGGAATCAATTACTTTAATGAAAAAATATGAAGAGCAACAAAAAAATGTTAGAAATAACAGAGAATTTGACTCGTTAGCAAAAGAAACTGAATATCAAGAATTAGAGATTCAATTGTCTGAGAAACGCATTAAGGAGTTTCAAGTTAAAATTGAACAAAAAAACGAAGTTATCGCAACAACTAAAGAAAAGCTAGATAAACAACAAGTTCACTTAGATCACAAAAAGGCTGAATTAAATTCAATCCTTAAAGAAACTGAAAAAGAAGAGAAATTGTTATTAGACAAATCAAAAGAATTTTCGGCTTCAATTGACAATCATTTATTGACTGCGTATACAAGAATTAGAAATAAAGTTAAAAATGGACTAGCTGTTGTATCTATTGAACGTGGTGCATCTGGCGGATCTTTCTTTACAATTCCTCCACAAATTCAATTAGAGATTGCCAACAGAAAAAAAATTACAATTGATGAACATAGTGGGCGAATTTTGATTGATGCTGATTTAGCAGCAGAAGAAAAACAAAAGATCGATAGCCTTTTTGCTTAAACTTATTTTAAAATAAAAAAAACTCAGACCAAAGTCTGAGTTTTTTTTTGCTTTAGAATTATATTAATAATCGAGTGATCTTATGTACGCTAATTTATCTTTCCAGGCCTTCAACCCGTTCTTAAAAGTATCTATATTTTTATGAACGTTTTTTACCATAGGATTATCATCTGAGGCATTAGAGAAAAAACTTAAATTATTTTCTAATTGTTGAATTTCACGAACTGATTCATCAATTTTTTTTCTAACAAATACAAGTTCAGAATCTAATTTTCTAATATCATTATTTGCAAGATATCCGTTTATAATATTTTTAAATTTCAATAAAACAATTTCGCTCTTATCTAAAGAAAGTTTTGATAAAAGACCATCTACAAATTTATTAAATTGGAGATCAACAGCTTTTGATCCTCTTGGAGTACTTCCGAGCTGACTCCAACTTTCCATTAAATTAGTTATTGTGTCTTTAGTCGTATAATCTTCAACTTTGAGCGCCTCAACAAAGGCAATTTTATGGCCTATAATTTCTTTTTGCTCGTCACTTAATGCATTTTTCTGATTGTGATAACGGTCAAAATAATAATTACAAGAAGACTTAAACTTGTTCCAAATATCATCTGAAAACTTCCTAGGGACATGTCCTATTTTTTTCCAATCAGATTGTATTTTCTTGAATGTGTTTGTTGTAGTTTCCCAATCTTCACTGTCTTTGATAGATTCAGCTAGTTTAATAAGGTCTAATTTGGCTTGAAGATTGTTTTGTTGAGCGTTTTTCTCTTGTTTATAAAACTTATTCTTTTCTCTATTGAATTGCTTGGTTGCTTCTTTAAACTTTTTCCAAATAGATTCACTTTTTGAATAGGGTAATTTACCTGCATCAAAATATTTTTTTCTAAGCGCATCAATATCTTTTATGCTTTTCTGCCAGTCATTATGTGTTTTGTTCTTAGAAGAGTCATAGGATAGAATTTCATCAATAACTAACATTTTTGCTTCAATAATGACAACATATTGAGATTTCATACTTTTAAAATGATCATGCCTTTTGTCATGTATGATTTTAGTAGCTGCGCTAAATTTATCCCAAACATCATCCCTCATTTCACGGGCTACAGGACCAATATCTTCTTTCCATGTTTTATGTAAATCCTGTAATTCTTTAAATGCAGCATTAACATCTTTCATTTCTGCTAAGAATTCTGCTTTCTCAATAAGTTTTAATTTTTCTTCTAAATTGTTCTTAAAATCTAGGTCTCTAAAATCGTTGCTTAAGTGTAATAAATCATAAAAACGTTCTACATGATGATGGTATATTTTCCAAGTATCATTGTATTTTGTTTTTGGTACTGGACCAATCGATCTCCAAGTATTTTGCAAATCTCTGAAATACTTATACATTGTTTTGGTATCCGCATTTTCTATTAAAATTTTTAAATCCTCAATTACCTGAACTCTTTTTTCTAAATTATCTTTTAGTTGTTTTTCTAAATTGGAATAGTGAATATCTTTTTGTTTTTTATAATCTGAAAGTAACTTGTTGTATTTAGACTTTACTGGACTGGAATATTGAAAGTCAATTGTATTTCCTCCCTCAGCTAAAAAAAGTGATTTTTTTTCTGCTAAAAGCGTTCCAAANTTTAGATTAAAAGCACTTTTAATTGCTTCTACAGAAGATTTAATATGTTGAACTTTTTGAGTGTGTATGATAGTATCTAAAGCATCTGTAAGTTCTTCTAGGCTTAAGGTATCATATTTTATAATCTCAACTTCCTTTTTGGGCTTTTCTTCTTCAGTATTCCCTTCAACCTCATCGCTATTTTCTTTTGAAACTAGATTATCATCAGAGCTTACTGCTTCTTTTTCATCAATACCTATTTCTTGAGTGTCAGGTTCTTTTGAATCAGCAGTTGCTTTTTCAGTACCACTAGCTTTTGTAACTTCATCCTCAACTACTACTTCTTTACTATCTAGTTCTACATTGACTTGCTCTGAAATAACTTCATTTTCTTTTGTTGGTTCAATTACCTCATCTTTTGACTGGGTAGTTTTTTTAATTTTATCTTCATTCGATTCTAACATATCTACAATGTTTAAGGTTCCTATAATATGAAGTATAAAGATAACAATGTCTNATTAAACAACAAAAAAATCNTANCATGATTCATAATCTATTTATTCCATAACCTCCAAGATTCTTCTGCTTGTAATTCCAGCATTTCGTAACCATTTTTTACAAGAGCTCCTCGTTTTTTACCTTCAAGTAAGAATGCTGTTTCGACCGGATTATAAATTAAGTCGTATAACAAATGTTTAGGTGTTAAAAATTGATAAGGAATCATTGGTTTTTCATTAATATTTGGATAAGTCCCTACAGGTGAACAATTAACGACAATTGTACATTCATTTAGTAATTTATCTGAAAGATCAGCATAGGGTAATTCTGTACTCCCTTTCGGGTTTCTAGAAATTTTATAATAATCAATATTTAATTTTTTAAAAACATAGGCCACAGCTTTTGAAGCACCACCAGTACCTAAAATTAAAGCTTTGGTATGATGCTTTTTCAAAAGAGGAATTAAAGAGTTCTCAAAACCTACAACATCAGTATTGTAGCCAACTAACCTCCCATCGTTTGTAAATTTAATTGTGTTAACAGCTCCTATTTCACTCGCTATTGTATCTACCTCGTCTAGGTAGTTAAAAACTGACTCCTTATAAGGTATTGTAACATTACACCCCTTGAGANTTGTTTTAAACTCACTTAGAATTTCAGGAAAGTCTTGTATCTTTTCTATATCAAAATTTACATATTTATNCCCCTCCAACTTAANATCTATGAACTTTTTAGAAAAATAGTTTTTAGAAAAAGAGTATGAAATATTCTTTCCCAGCAATCCAAAAAGTATGCTATTTAATTTTCCTTCCATAATAATCTATTGCTAATATTAAGCTAATTCCTAAAAAAATATAAAAAATAGCAAACCAGGTTGTGGAGTCGTTAATGTCTGGAATATAACGTTGATAATTTTCAATTACTTGATTTCCTTTTTGATCTATTACTCGTTGTTGATTTTCTATTTTAAAAATTTTTTCTTTCCATGGCCAAACAATACCTAAAGATCCAGTTATAAAACCAATGATAATAGCGGTAACTATTTGATGCCATCGTTTTAAAACATAACCCAAGACATGAGACAGGGAAACTAACCCAAAGGCCGAACCAGCAGTAAAAACACCAATAATTTTTAAATAATATATTTTAACTGGATCTTTTAAAAAATCAAAATTGAATGACAATATCTCTTTGATAACACCGGACAAAACATTCACAGAATCTACCAATAACAGCACATAATTTCCTAATAAAATCAAAATAAATGAACCCGATAATCCAGGAAGAGTCATTCCTGAAACACCAATAATTCCACAAATAAAAACAAACCAAAGATTATCGTTTTCTTTAGCAGGTGTAAGGAAACTAATTCCTAAGCCAATTAGAATACCAATAATTACGAATACTATTTTTTTAAAGCTCCATTCTCCAAAACCTTTAGCGATGTAATATATAGAGCCAATAATCATTCCGAAAAACCAACTCCAGACATACAGTTCATGGTTTTTTAAAAAAAAGTCTAACAGAAGAGAAACACTAAAATAACTGAACACACTTCCAGAAATTATAATACATGTGAATTGTGAGTTTGTATAGTTAAGAAAACTTTTTAATCTACCATTTAAAATCAATTTAAAAGCTTTTAAATTTATTTTTTGAAATGAATAAATTAATTCCTCATAAAAACCTAACACAAAAGACACAGTACCTCCAGAAACTCCAGGAACTTTATTTGCTGCTCCCATAATTATTCCTTTAAAAAAAAGTATTAATTTTTCAGTAAAGTTTCTTTCTTTTTGCATTACGCTTTTTTAACTGCTAATTTTTCTAGTAATAAGATAAGGCCAAATCCTATTATTGCAAGTAATCCAGCCATTAATAATTTAGAATCACCATCAAATGATAAAGGGGAAACACTTGTTGTATTGAATGGAACCTCAATCCCTTTTGAATTAGTTCTCCATGAAATGGTTTCTTTCCATGGCCAAATTTTATTTAAAGATCCAGCTATAAAACCAATTAACAGCGCTAAGGTGTAATTTTTATATTTTGAAAACAACCATTTCAAGACCCTAGAAAAAGTTAACAATCCTAGTATAGCTCCTGCCATAAAAATAACTACACTGAAAAAATCTTTTGTATTAATTGCGTTTAGAATAGGCTTATACGCCCCTAAAAGCACCAAAATAAAAGAACCTGAAATACCAGGTAAGATCATTGCACAAATAGCAATCATACCTGCTAAAAATAAAAACCAAGGAGAAGAGTTTTGTGATATAACTGGGTTTAATGTAGTAATATAATACGCAAATATTAATCCAAAAATGAGATATAAATAACTTTTGATATTCCATATTTTAATTTGCTTAGCGATGTAAATTATACTAGCTAATACCAAACCAAAGAAAAAAGACCAAATTAATATAGGATGATTTTCTAATAGATTTTCTATCAACTTAGCAAGCGATAAAACACTAATACAAATTCCAATAAAAAGAGCTAATAAAAAACGACCATTTACCATCTTCCAAACTTTCTTAAACCCTTCATTTTTCAATACAGAGAATAAACTTAAATTGAAACTACTAATAGAATTAAGAAGTTCCTCATAAATACCTGAGATAAAAGCAATGGTTCCACCAGAAACTCCTGGTACAACATCAGCAGCCCCCATTGCCATTCCTTTCAAGGAAATGATTATGTAGTCTTTTAACGATCTTTTCATAAATATTTTTTTTATGGTAACGAAGATACTTGAAAAAGTAAAAATACACTTACAAATAAAAAAAACTGAAAGATTTTTTCAGTTTTTTTTATTTTGGAAGAAACAGTTGAAATCTTAGATAGCTACTCCATAGCCTTCTTATAATTAGAAAGTAATTCTTTAACTTTTAAATTAACTAATACAGAAGGAAAAAGCTCCTTCATAATGGTGTGCATATTAAAATCTATCTTCAACCCATTTAATAAGTGAGTTAACCCTTCTTTTTCATTATCAAAAACTAGAGATAATCCAGAGAGTCGATATTCAATTTCTGCAGTATTTCTATAGGAATCTTGAGCTGAAATTAACACCTCAAATGCTGCTTTAAAATCACCAACAAATATTAGTAAATCAGATAACGCAGTGTAAATTTCTATTGAGTAGTCATTTAACTCTAAGCATTTTTCAAGCCCTTTAATACCCTCCTTAAATAAATTTAATTTAATATTTATATCAGAATACTTTCTCCAATAAAAAACATTGTAATCGTCAATTTTTATGGCTTTAGTAATATAATATAACGCCTTTTGATAGTCTTTTTGATCATAATAGGCTTCGGTCAACATAATCCATCCCTTGTCTAAAAAAGGATCTTCATGAACTGATTTTTTGTAAAAATCAATAGCAGTATCTAACTTTTTTAGTTTTTGATAACATTCTCCAATTCTTAGATATGCGAATGCAGTTGGGTCATCTAATTCTAGTGTTAGTCTATAGTTTTGAATGGCTTCTTCAAATTCTCCAAGTTTCTCAAGTGTTTTTGCTTTTTCCAAATATCCACCAATAAATGATTCGTCAATTAATACCGCGTAATCAAAACAAGTTAAGGCTTCTTTATATCTTTTAAGCACAAAGTACTGACGACCTAATTGATGCCAAGCTACTTCGCTGTATGGACTCCTGTCTAGAAAAGCATTCAAAAACACAATAGCTTTCTCATGATTCTTTTGCATATCAAAGCAATACACAACATTATACAAAGAGGAATAATCTTCATGATCTACATCAATACATTTAGCAAAACTTAGTCGTGCTTTTTCAAAAGCATCTAAATATAAATACTCCATCCCCATCATAGACCAAATATCTACTTTATCATCTGCGTACGAAACCGCAATTTTAAGGTTTTTAATTGCTTTTTCGTGATTACCATTTTTAGAAAGTATTGTAGCTTTCTGAATATAAACCTCTTCATTAGCTGGTGCTAAGAGTTGAATTCTTCTTAGTTTCTGTGAGGCTTTTTCAAGTTTATTATCAAATATTAGGATTTCAACGTCTAACAATTTTAAATCTACAGATGATGGGTGTTGTTCTAAGCCAAGTTTTACAGCTTTTTTTGCAAGAGAGTGTTTTCCTGTATCTAGGTAATGCACAATAATCTCTTCAAACTCTACCAAATCAAAAAAATAAATGCTATTGGTTTTAAGCATTGATTCAAACTTAGACAATGACATACGCAGTTGTGATTTGAATTATATAATAAATTTACAATTCATATAAGGTTAATGCTTCGAAGTGTTTTTTTGTTTTCAACAATTTAATTAACAATCTAATAAATACATAGAAAACCATTTGAAGTCCTTAATTTTTTGCTCATCTCTTTTTTTGTAGTATTTTTGTGTAACATTAGTATTAAAACTAAGTTGAAACATTTCTCATGAGCAAAAAAGTTTTACTAAACTCAAAAGAAATTGAAATAATTCTTCATCGGTTAGCATGTCAGCTGATTGAAAACCACAATAATTTTTCTGAAACCGTTCTTATTGGATTACAACCAAGAGGTAGTTTTTTAGCAAACAGACTAGGAGATATTCTAAAAAATGATTACAAAATAAAGAATATAAATCTCGGTCTTTTAGATATTACTTTTTACAGAGATGATTTTAGAAGAAGAGAAGAGCCATTAGAAGCTACAAATACACAAATAGATTTTTTAATTGAAAATAAAAATGTTGTTTTAATAGATGATGTTTTATTTTCAGGAAGAAGTGTAAGAGCTGCACTAACTGCCATTCAATCCTATGGCAGACCAAAAAATGTAGAACTTTTAGTTCTAATAGACAGAAGATTTAGTAGACACCTCCCAATACAACCAACATATAAAGGAAGACAGGTTGATGCAATTAATGAAGAAAAAGTAATTGTTCATTGGAAAGAATTACATTCAAAAGATGCAATTTATATAGATAACAAATAATTATGAAGCAGCTAAGTGTAGAACATTTATTGGGAATTAAATACCTAAACAAAAATGACATCGACCTTATTTTTGAAACTGCAAATCATTTTAAAGAAGTTATCAATAGACCCATTAAGAAAGTACCATCTCTTAGGGATATAACTATTGCTAACTTATTTTTTGAGAATAGCACGCGAACAAAATTATCATTTGAATTGGCCGAAAAAAGATTATCAGCTGATGTCATAAATTTTTCTGCAAATCAATCCTCCGTTAAAAAAGGAGAATCATTGATTGATACCGTAAATAATATTTTAGCAATGAAAGTTGATATTGTGGTAATGAGACACCCCAATGTAGGCGCAGGTGTTTTTTTATCAAGGCATGTTAATGCAAAAATAATTAATGCAGGTGATGGCACTCATGAACATCCAACTCAAGCCTTGTTAGATAGTTATTCAATCAAAGAAAAATTAGGAAGTGTTAAAGGGAAAAAAATTGTAATTGTTGGAGATATTTTACACTCTAGAGTTGCCCTTTCAAACATTTTTGCACTTAAATTGCAAGGAGCTGAAGTTAAAGTTTGTGGGCCAACAACTTTAATTCCAAAACATATCAAAAGTTTAGGGGTTGGAGTAGAAACCAATATAAAAAAAGCACTCGAATGGTGTGATGTTGCAAACGTTCTTAGAGTGCAACACGAAAGAATGGATATCAACTATTTTCCATCCTCTAGGGAATACACACAATTATTTGGGATAAATAAAGAAATTTTAGATAACCTCGGTAAGAAAATTACTATTATGCATCCTGGACCAATCAACAGAGGTGTCGAAATTACAAGTGATGTTGCTGATTCTGATCAATCAATTATTTTAAATCAAGTTGAAAATGGGGTTGCAGTAAGGATGGCTGTAATCTATTTACTGGCTCAACAGATAAAAAGATAACCATGAAAATTATTGAAAATGATCAATACAATTTGATTTCTATAGACGGACCTTCTTTGAGTGCACTTGAATCACAGTTGCCCATGATAGACAATAATCACTTACTGTTAGAACTTTCTGATAAAATCAAAAATATTGAAAATAAAATTAATTTCTTTTTAAAAATTGCATCAGGTTTAAAAGCAAAAAACAAATCGTTTATAATTATTAAAAAAGGAATACATATTAATGATTTTCCTGAAATATTAAATATCGCTCCAACACTCCAAGAAGCTAAGGATATTTTAGAAATAGAGATTATTGAGAGAGATTTAGGACTCTAGAGACTTAAAAAAGCAATAAAAATTATTGGCTTTTAAAAAATTTTTAAAATCATGAGTATAGAACTAACAATTCTTGGATGTCATTCTGCCACACCAAGAGTTAATGCATATCCAACTGCACAATATTTAGAAATAAATTCTCGATCTTTCTTGATAGATTGTGGAGAAGGCACCCAACGTCAAATGAGAAAATATAAAGTTGGATTTTCTAAGATTAATCATATTTTTATTTCACATCTACATGGAGATCATTTCTATGGACTAATTGGACTAATCTCTACTTTTGGAATTTTAAACAGGGAGAAAGAGCTCCACATCTATGGTCCTGCCGGAATAAAAGAGGTAATTAATTTACAATTGAAATATTCTAAATCTCATCTGAAGTATGATTTGATTTTTCATGAACTCAATTCAAAAAAAAGTGAATTAATTTTTGAAGATGAAAAAGTTGAAGTAAGAACAATACCTCTTCATCACAGGGTTTATACTAATGGTTTCTTATTTAAAGAAAAAGATAAACCAAGAAAACTAAATATTACTGCAATAAAAAAAATTCAGGAAATCGAAACATGTGACTACAATAATTTNAAAGCAGGTAAAGACTTCACATTGAATTCTAATGAAATTATACAGAACTCATTACTCACATTAGACCCAGAGGCATCATTGAGTTATGCTTTTTGTAGCGACACCTCATACAAACCCGACATCATAGATATAATTCAAGATACGAATCTATTATACCATGAAGCTACTTTTTTATCTGACAAAGAAGATTTGGCAAAAAAAACAAGACATTCCACGGCAAAGCAGGCTGCATTGATAGCAAAAAATGCTAGTGTTAAAAAGTTAATTATTGGACACTATTCCAGTCGATATAAAGACATCTCTTTATTTAAAAAAGAAGCTGAAGAAATTTTCAAGGATGTAATTTTAGCTGAGGCTGGAAAAGTTATATCAATATGACAATGTCCAATAAAAAAATTATATTTTTTATTTATTCTTTATTTTAGGTACACTATCCCTCTCTGAAAAAATTGAGTCCTTGTTCTTTTCATAACTATGACTTTCAATTGAACTATTTTTTTTATTCACGGGAACATCAATTATATCATCAATGAAGAAAAAAGTATAAACGGCGTAAACAATCAATGTAACTACAGTAACTCTTATAAATCTATTTTTCATAACTAAAGGTATTAGTATTGTCTGGTCGATAGTAAAACCAAAGTGCACGCAGCTTCGTTTTTAATCCCATTTTGCGCTAAGATTTTTTGAAATTCTTCATTTTCAGTTCCTGGGTTAAAAATTACCCTATCTGGGTTTAAAGCCACCACGTATGTATAAAAGCTAACTTGATTTACCGGACTTAGATACAAGCTAACAGTATCAATATTTTTAAATATTTTTTTTTCGATGCCTACTTTAACGTTGGCAACACACCCCTCTTTGAAGCCAATAGCTCTAACTTGATGGTTATCACCTATTAATTTATGAATAACTTTATTTGAATATCTTGCTTCTTTTAGAGAAACACCTAGAACTAATGTTTTTTTTCCCATTCTAAAATATTACCATCGAACCACTACACTTCCCCAAGTAAAACCACTTCCAAAGGCTGCCAAAACTACCAAATCACCGTCATTAATCTTACCTTTTTCCCAAGCTTCTGTTAATGCAATTATTACTGAAGCTGCTGTAGTATTTCCATAATTCATAATGTTATTATAAACTTGGTCATCATTCAATTGAAATTTACGCTGAATAAATTGTGCTATTCTTAAGTTTGCTTGATGTGGAATTAACATATTTATATCCTCTTTTTTAAGGCCATTTGCTTCTAAACCTTCAATAATCGCCTCTGAAAACCTAACAACTGCATGTTTAAAAACAAACTGTCCATTCATGTAAGGATAATATGACTCATCATCTGGATTGTTTTCTGCAATAATTTCAGGAACCCAACGACTTGTAGATGGGCCTTCCAATGCTAACTCCCTGGCATGTTTACCTTCAGAATGAAGATGAGATGATAAAATTCCTTTTCCATCCTCTTCACTTCTTGATAATACTGCAGCTCCTGCTCCATCTCCAAATATAACAGTTACATTTCTACCTCTAGTTGAACGTTCTAAACCTCCAGAATGGTTTTCAGCACCAATTACTAGAATGTTTTTATACATTCCTGTTTTTATAAATTGGTCTGCAACAGATAATGAATAAATAAAACCAGAGCATTGATTTCTAACATCCAAAGCACCAATTGTTGGCATATCTAGCATGTCTTGAACTCTTACTCCCCCACCTGGAAAATACATATCTGGACTTAATGTAGCAAAAACAATAAAATCAATATCATCTTTAGTTAAACCAGCCCTTTCAATGGCAATTTTAGCAGCTTTCACCGCCATAGTTGATGTTGTTTCTCCAGTAGCTGGATCAATCCACCTGCGCTCCTTGATACCAGTTCTCTCCTGTATCCATTCATCAGTTGTATCCATCCATTCTTTCAAATCATCATTTGTTACCACATTTTCAGGCACATAATACCCTAATCCAGTAATTTTAGAATTGTACATATATTAGGTTTAATTTATTGTTTATAGTGATTCATAAAGATAGCAAAAATACTTATTTAAACTAAGGTAACTTGTGGAAGAGGTTATGTTTACTATGCCATCTTGTCATAATAATACCTTTGGTATTTTTTTTGACATATAAGAAACAAATAAAAAAACTTAAATCACATAATTATGAGTAAAGGAAATATTAATGTATCGGTAGAAAACATCTTTCCATTAATTAAAAAGTTCTTGTATTCTGATCACGAAATATTTTTACGTGAACTTATATCCAATGGAACAGATGCAACTTCTAAACTAAAACACTTAATAGCCATAGGTGAAGCAAAAATAGAATTAGGTGATGCTAAGATTGAAATCAGTTTAGACAAAGAAGCAAAAACACTTAGTATAAAAGACCAGGGGCTAGGAATGACTGCAGAAGAAGTTGAAAAATACATCAATCAAATTGCATTTTCTGGTGCTGAAGAATTTTTAGATAAATACAAAGACAATGAAGCTGGAATTATTGGTCATTTTGGTCTTGGTTTCTACTCTGCATTTATGGTAGCCGACAAAGTTGACATTATCACTAAATCTTTTAAAGATGAGCCAGCTGCACATTGGTCTTGTGATGGATCTCCAGAATATACGCTTGTAGAACATGAAAAGTCAGATAGAGGTACAGAAATTGTTTTACACATAGCTGAAGACTCTACTGAATTTTTAGAAGAATCTAAAATTTCTGAACTTTTAAACAAATACAATCGTTTCAACCAGGTACCCATTAAATTTGGAACTAAGGAAATTAATGATCCTGAGTTTACTCCAAAAACCACAAAAGACAAAGATGGTAAAGAAACTACAGAAGCTCACAAGCAAATAACTGTAGATAAAATCATCAATAATACAGATCCAGCTTGGACAAAAAAACCTGCAGATCTAGAAACTGAAGATTACACCAATTTCTACAGAGAATTGTATCCAACACAATTTGAAGAATCGTTATTTCACATTCATTTAAATGTAGATTATCCATTCAATTTAACAGGAATTTTATTTTTNCCAAAGTTAAGTCCGAGTATGGANATGCAAAAAGATAAAATTCANTTATACCAAAATCAAGTTTTTGTNACTGANAATGTTGAAGGAATCGTTCCCGACTTTTTACAAATGTTAAAAGGTGTAATTGATTCTCCAGATATTCCCTTGAACGTTTCTCGTTCCTATTTACAAGCAGATGGAGCAGTAAAAAAGATTTCTGGATATATTACCAAAAAAGTAGGTGATAAATTAGCTTCACTTTTTAAAAATAATCGTGAAGATTTTGAATCAAAATGGAATGATATTAAAGTAATCATAGAATATGGAATGTTATCAGAAGATAAGTTCTTTGATAAAGCTCAAAATTTTGCATTGTATCCAACAGTAGATGATTCTTTCTTTACATTTAAGGAATTTCTTGAGAAAACTAAAGATGCACAAACAGACAAAGATGGAAATCAAATCATTTTGTATGCTGCAAATAAAGACGCTCAACATAGTTATATTCAATCTGCTAAAGATAAAGGTTATGAAGTTTTACTATTAGACTCGCCTATTATATCTCATTTAATGCAGAAATTAGAGACTTCTAACGACAAAGTGAAATTTACCAGAGTTGATGCAGATCATATTGATAATTTAATCAAGAAAGACGATACTGTTATTTCTAAATTATCTGATGAAGAAAAGGAAACACTTAAGCCTATGATCGAAAATGCAGTTCCAAAGCAAACCTATACCGTTCAATTAGAAGCTATGGATTCAAATGCATCTCCTTTCATAATTACAGTTCCAGAGTTTATGAGAAGAATGAAAGAAATGAGTGCTTCAGGTGGAGGCGGAATGATGGGTATGGGAAATCTTCCTGAAATGTATAACTTGGTAGTGAACACTAATCACGAGCTTGTAGGGGAGATTTTAAACACTAAAACTGCAAAAAAACGTGATCGTTTAATTTCTCAATCTTTTGATTTGGCTAAATTATCTCAAAACTTATTACACGGAGAAGAATTGACTAATTTTATTAAACGAAGCTATGACTTAATAAAGTAAGTTACAGGGAATATATTTTTATATAAAGCCTCTTTGTAAATACAAAGAGGCTTTTTTTTTAATAAACTTTAAAAAATTCGAAGATTAAATTTATATTTTTGAATCTATTATAGATCTAATTTAGCTAATGATTAGTATTAGAAAAGCTACAACTAAAGATGCACATCTATTAGCCTCATTAAGTATTGAGGCTTTTATGCCTGCACATGGGCATAGCGCACCCAGAGAGGATATTTCATCATACATTGAAGCAAATTTTAGTGTTGAAAACTTTAAAAAAGAAATCAAAAACCCTGTCTTTGAATATTATCTTATATACCACGCATCGAAAGTTGCCGGATTTTCAAAAATTATATTTAACGATTCAAATATTCATGTTTCTGAAAAACACGTTACTAAAATGGAACGTTTATATTTATTAAAAGAATTTTATGGCTTAGATATTGGATTAAAACTTATGAATTTTAATTCAAAGCTAGCACAAAAAAAAGAACAGCGTGGTATTTGGTTAGAGGTTTGGATTGAAAACTTCAGAGCTATTAAGTTTTATGAAAAAGTAGGATTTAAAATTGTAGGCAAAGCAAATTTCACTGTTTCTAAAACACATTCTAATCCTAACTATATTATGTATTTAGAATTTTAAAACCCATAAAAATTAAAGAAATCATTTCAATTCTTAGTATTCCCCAAAATTGTATATTTAAGAATCTTAAATAAAGTCCCATGAAAAAAATCACTTTTTTAATTATACTACTAGCTAGTATTACAAATGCTCAAACTGATACAAGAATTTATGATATAGTAAAAAATGTCAAAACAGAGAGAATTAAAAAAGATATTACCAAACTTGCTAATTTTGGAACTAGACATACTTTAAGTGATACCATCTCTAATACCAGAGGGATTGGTGCTGCAAGAAGGTGGATTAAATCTGAATTTGATGAAATTTCTAAAAACTGCGGGTTTTGTTTAAATGTCCAATATCAAAAGGATTTCGTCAAAAAGAATAAAAAAAGGATTGTTCGAGATGTAATGATTGTAAATGTTGTGGCCATTCAAAAAGGTAGTAAGTATCCAAATCGATATATTATTATGAGTGGTGATATAGATTCAAGGGTTTCCGACCCAAATGACTTCAGCTCTGATTCTCCAGGTGCTAATGACAATGCTTCGGGTATGGCTGGAACTATTGAAGCTGCTAGAGTATTGTCTAAATACACTTTTGAGAATAGTATTATTTATGTTGGATTGTCTGGCGAAGAACAAGGGCTATTTGGTGGTCGTGGATTGGCTAAACACGCTAAGGAAAAAGGATGGGAAATTATTGGAATTATGAATAACGATATGATTGGGAATATTAAAGGTGTAGATGGAATTATTGACAACAGAACTTTTAGAATATTTTCTGAACCTACACCCATAACAGAAACAACAAAACAACGAAATGCAAGACGTTTTTATGGTGGAGAAGTTGATGGTATTTCAAGACAATTAGCTCGATTTATTCATAAAACTACAAAAACATATATGCCAGAAATGAATCCAAAAATGATTTACCGATTAGACCGTTTTGGTAGAGGAGGACATCATAGACCCTTTAACGACATGGGTTTTGCTGGGATTAGAATAATGGAAATGCATGAAAACTACACACAACAACATCAAGACATTCGTAATGAAGATAAAATTGAATATGGAGACAAATTGAAATTTGTGAATTTTGATTATGCAAAAAAACTAACTGCTGTTAATGCCATAAATTTGGCGAGTATAGCTTGGGCTCCTCCAGCTCCAAAAAATGTTAAAATTGGTGGTGCTGTAAAACCTGCTGTTTCTTTTAAATGGGATTCAGTTGAAGGCGCAAAAGGATATAAAATATATTGGAGAGATACTACATCTCCTACCTGGGATCATTTCACATATGTTGAAAACACCACAGAATTTTCACTCGAAGGAATTGTAGTAGACAACTTTTTCTTTGGTATTGCTTCAGTTGGAGAAAATGGTCATGAGAGTATTGTATCATTTCCTAATGGTTTAATAAAAAATTAAACACTAATGAAACTTGCAAAATTTTTGTTTTTCACCTGTTTGACTTTTCTAATATTGAATTGTGAAGACAACAATCCAAAACAACTAAAAAAACAAAATAAAACTAAAAACAATCAANATGAAATTTTGGTTGAAAAAATTATGGATACTATCCTTATCGATGGAATCGCAAATGAAAAAACTTGGGAAAAATCTTCATGGTACCCCATTAATCAGGTATGGATAGGAGAACAAGTAGATTCATCAGATTTTACAGGGAGGTATAAACTATCTTGGTCTAAAGAGGCTTTATATGTTTTAGTAGAAATTAAGGATGATTTTTTAGTTGATAAAATTAAGAACCCCTTGGAGCGATGGTGGGATGATGATTGTGTAGAAATATTTATAGATGAGGATAATAGTGGTGGTAATCATCAATTTAATCATAATGCATTTGCTTATCATGTTGGTTTGAATGGCGATGTAGTAGATTTAGATGGAAAAGATATACCCAAGCTTTTCAATAGTCATATTGATTCTAAGATGACTATTGGAAGTTCTAATACAACAGTATGGGAATTTAAAATTTATCTTTTCCCAGATACATATACTTTAAATGGAGATCAAACAGCTTTAAATTTATTTTCCAATAAAAAAATTGGATTTGCAATTGCCTATTGTGATAACGATCAAAGTGAACTTCGAGAAAACTTTTTTGGCTCTGTTATTGTTGAAGGAGATAATAAAAACCGTGGATGGATTGATGCAAATATNTTTGGAACTATAAAATTGAAAAAATAATATTANTTTTATTGAGTTTAAGAATTGTACTCTATTTTTTTCTAAACACAAGAAAAAAAACCATCGTTAAATACAGATATTTACGACTTCGACAATAATATAATTCACTGAAAATAAATTATTTACACGATTTATAACACTTTAAAATGGTGTTAATCTTTTCCTAAAAAAACAAAACCAATAAATCTTTACTCATTTTTTGTTTAGTTTTAATGAAAA
>JGI24539J26755_10000157_pt1 | contig 30545 bp, 16 predicted proteins | sample NorSeaMetagenome_2_FD_26755 | JGI IMG/M metagenome (IMG submission 26755) | reverse complement strand
CGTTATAAAATCTTCAATTGTCATGCCGGTAGGGGCTCCTACAAAATCCCAACCACCACCATCGAGGTCGTCATATACATTTACAAATCTATTGTAAATGACATCTCCACTAGCAGTTCCTTCCACAATTAAAGAAGAAAAATCATCTGCTGTAGAATTTAAAGTAACACTACCACTGTTTGTAAAATCTCCAGAAACTGTCAAAGAAGATGTTTCGTCTATGGTTAAACTACTTGCTGATGATAAAGTAATATTATTGGCTATGGCTGCTGTGGTGTTTCCAGCTTCAATTGTTTGTCCAGCTGTTATGGAAACATCTGTGTATGATGATGGCACTTTACCCGAATCCCAGTTGGCAGCAGTTGACCACTGATTATCACTGGTTGTATTAGTGAAAATGCTTGGAAATAATGTATCTTCATCTATCAATTTAACACTTGATACCGAAAAACTTTCTGTAGTGGTCGCATCACCATCTTGAAGGGTAACTGTTCTGAAAAAACCATACAAATTACCATTAACAGCCCCATTGTAAACACTTGTACTTTCAATCCCATTTTGGTCAAATGCAGCATCAGTATATTCTCCGGTTGTTCTATTGATTAGCTTTGCTGTTACAGTAGAGGTTGATGCACTATTACCCAATAAAAAAGATACTTTAACAGTCAAATCCTCATTTTTCCATGTATCGATAGTCCAGCCCTCAATATAAGCAGGTGTGGATGATAGGTTACCCCCTGCACGCCTCTCCATTTTTAGTTTACCGTTAGTTAGTGCTTTTAAGTAAATAAATTGTCTGTCGCTACCCCCTGAAGATGTTGTTCCTCCTGCGTTAAAACCAATTTGTGCAATAAATGTATTACCAGTATATCCAAGATCACCTCCAAATTTCATATCAACCTCAAAAGTAATTGTTTCACCTTCCGATATTGATTGAGATTGCCCCCAAAAAGCATCAGCAGTATTAGACTGAGTAGCTACACTTTCATTTGTCGTGTTAACATAAAAAAACTGACCACCCCAATTTGTATTGTTGCTCAGTAAACCATCGGCATAACCTTCTGCAGATTTAAAGTTTGTTGTAGTTTGAGCAGTTAAAAAACTTGTCGTTATGATAAGAAATATCAATGTATAAATAGTTTTCATAATTTTTGTTTTAGTTATAAATCACCTTAGTTTTTTAATTTTCATTTTATATTGCGTTACACAAAACTACTTTTAGTCAATTTTTTTTGAAAATGTTATATAAAGTATAAGCTAATAGAAAAAGATGTCTAGATTTTAATTTAAATATCTAAAACAAAAAAAACAATAATTATAATAACAGATTGTCAATAATGTGCTTTTTAATACAACTTATATTCAATTTTAAACTATTATTTTTATCAAAAATTCAATCAGCCATGTAAGCAAAAATTAAAAAAATAGATCTTTTGAGTTAAAAAATCAATTTATTGTATAGTTCAGAACATCTCAATAAAAAGACCATAATAGATTTAACTTAATTTGTTTAAATAATTTAAATTATGAAAAAAATAATCTGTTTAGTTATTTTCTGTTCGATGACATTAAATACTTTGGCACAAATAAATTCAGAAACAAAATCTGAAAAAATGGAACGGATGGAGTGGTGGACAAAAGCGCGCTTTGGAATGTTTATCCATTGGGGGCTATATGCTCTTCCAGCTAGACATGAGTGGGTAATGAGTAATGAAAAAATGTCAAAGAAAACATATGAAAAATATGCTAATTATTTTGACCCCGATTTATACAATCCAACACAGTGGGCCAAATTAGCGAAAAAAGCAGGGATGAAATATGTGGTTTTCACTGCAAAACATCATGACGGGTTTACGATGTATGATTCAAAATATACAGACTATAAAGTAACCAACACGCCCTACGGAAAGGATGTTATGAAAGAACTAGTTGACGCTTTTAGAGCAGAAGGAATTCGTATTGGGTTATACTATTCTCTCATTGATTGGCACCATCCTGATTTTCTAGTAAAAGACCCCATTCATCCAGAAAAAAACAATAAAAAAGAACTAGCAAAAGACTCAAGTCGAGACCTTAAAAAATTTCAAAAGTATTTAAAAAATCAATTAACAGAAATTCTCACAAATTACGGACAAATTGATATTTTATTTGCCGACTTTTCTTATCCGCAAAAAGAAAACGGAAAAGGAAAATCGTATTGGAATTCAGAAGATTTGTACAAACAAATTAGAAAGCTCCAACCGCAAATTATAATAAATGACAGACTCGATTTAAGAGAAGAAGGTGGATGGGATTTTATGACTCCCGAACAATTCATGCCCAAACAATGGGTTACCTATAAAGGGGAAAAAGTACCTTGGGAAACATGTCAAACTTTTTCTGGATACTCTTGGGGATATCACAGAGACGACCGCTCATGGAAAAGCACAGAACAAACTATTGTAATGCTGATTGAAACAGTTAGCAAAGGGGGTAATTTATTACTCAATGTGGGACCAACCGCCAGGGGTATAATACAAGCGGATGCTGTCGATAGGCTTGAAGCTACACACCAGTGGATGAAATATCACGATCGTTCTATTTATGGTTGCACAGCGGCCCCTGAGGAGTTCAAAAAACCAGATAATTGTTTATTAACATATAATCCTGAAACAAAAAGGCTTTATGTACATGTACTAGAATGGCCGTTTAAAACAATTTATCTTCCTGGCTTAGCCGATAAAGTTGCTTATGCACAAATATTAAATGATGGTTCAGAACTAAAACTGAAGACAAAAAAAGGGGCTTGGCTTGACGATGTGAAAAGTGATGATAATGGCCTAACAATTACAATCCCTGTTACAAAACCAGATGTAGAAATACCTGTTATTGAAATTTTCTTGAAGTAATTTTTATTTCTTATTTGTATGAAAAATAGACTTGGAATTATACTTTTTATTGCTTTGTTGACCTTCTTGGCATGCAAGGATAAAACTTCAAAAAACAGTGATTTCAAAAGCGGTAATGATAAGCCAAATATCATACTTATTTTAACAGACGATCAAGGCTATGGTGATGTAGGGTTTAATGGCTCAAAAGATATTCTTACACCTCACATAGATAACATTGCAAAAAAGGGTGTTGTATTTTCTGACGGTTATGTTTCCCATCCTTATTGTAGTCCCTCCAGGGCTGGATTAATGACTGGGCGTTATCAACAACGCTTTGGGCATGAGCACAATGTTCCCTTTGCTCCACAAGACTCAACAATGGGAACACCAAAAAACGAAGTATTTCTTTCTAAAAAATTGAAAGAAGCAGGTTACAAAACCAGCGCCATTGGCAAATGGCATTTGGGTAATTATCCTAGTTTTTTACCTCCACAAAGAGGTTTTGATCATTGGTTCGGGTTTTCAGGTGGAAACATGAATTACTGGGGCTATCCATCTGGCAAAAATAAAACCATGCATATTCAACGCAATGGTGAAAATGTAGATCATAATGAGCTTACCTACCTAACGGATGACTTTACTAATGAAGCCTTGTCTTTTATTAAACAACAAAAAGACACTCCATTTTTTATGTATTTATCTTACAATGCTCCCCATAGTCCAGACCATGCCACAAAACAATATTTGGAAAAAGCAAATCACATAGAAAATGGAATTAGAAGTGTGTATGCAGCAATGATTACTGGGTTAGATCAAGGCGTTGGCAGAATAGACTCCCTACTGACAAGATTAGGGATTCGTGAAAATACACTAATCATCTTTTTGAGTGATAACGGTGGACGCCTGGATGCGGCCAACAATGGTCAATTTAGAGGTCATAAAGGAATGTTATTTGAGGGGGGAATTAGAGTCCCCTTCACTATGTCTTGGCCGGCTAAATTACCCCAAAACACAAGGTATAACCAACCGGTTACATCACTTGATATTTTCAGCACCTGCTTGGCTGCAGCAAATTTAAAACTCAATGATAGTCTTCGTTTAGATGGAAAAAATCTATTACCATTCCTTAAAAATAATCTATCAGAGGCTCCACACCAAGCACTGTTTTGGAGAGTTGCCAATGGTGAAGAATATGCAATTCGAAAAGGAAATTACAAACTCATAAAAAGTGCCTACAAAAATAAAACGATGCTTTTTGATTTAAGTGAAGATGAAATGGAGACCCGCGATATTTCTTCGTTAAAACCAGAAATATTTAATGATTTAGAAAAACTTTATACAAATTGGAGTAAAGACTTAGCTGAACCTCTTTGGACAGACCCACACATACAAAATGTGAAAAAAGAAGAACAAGATGTTCAAAACACAAGATTTAAAAGTCTATCAAAAAAAGAAAAAGAAGATTATGAATTTAACCACTAGAAAAAGAAGAGTATTTAATTTATTGTCAAATTTATTTTTGGTAATTATTGTACAGCTAATTTTTTTAAACCATAGTTTTGCTCAAACAGATTCAAAAGAAAAGCCAAATTTCATATTCATTTTAACAGATGATCATCGGTATGATTTATTGGGGTCATCGGGAAATGAGCTTGTTAAAACCCCTCATTTAGACCAACTTGCACAAGAAGGCATATTGTTTGAAAATGCACATGTTACAAGTGCTATCTGTACTCCTAGCAGAATTTCTATCCTTTTAAGCCAATTTGAGAGAAAACATTCGGTGAATTTTAACTCTGGAACGAGTGTATCAGAAGAAGCTTGGAATGAATCATATCCTGTAGTTATGAAAAACAATGGATACTACACGGGTTATGTAGGTAAAAATCACGCTCCAATTGGAGATGGGGGCTATCAATCTGGACTTATGGATACATCTTTTGATTATTGGTATGCCGGACATGGACACCTTTCTTTTTATCCAAAAGATCGACATGAAATATTTGCAGCAGCAAAACAAAATACTCAGATAGAAATAATGGATGAAGGTGTTTCTGATTTTTTTAGCAATGAACATAAACTAGAGGGAGCAAAACACTTTTTAAATCAACGTCCAAAAGAACAACCATTTTGTCTTAGCATTGCATTTAATCTGCCACATGGCGCGAGTACAACTACGATGAAAATGTTGGATACAGACCCTGAAACATACAAATCCCTTTATAGAGATAAAGAAATTCCACTTCCTGCAGATTATATTTCAAAAAAAGACATAAATACTCCAAAATTACCACCAGAGGTACTTCATGTTGATGACAGACAGGATATCTATGATTTTGTGGACAACGAGACAGACTTAAAGGAACGAATTATTCGTAATATGCAAGCTGTTACAGGTATTGACATGCTAGTTGGCAATTTACGAGCTACTTTAAAACAACTTAACTTAGATAAGAACACCATTGTTATTTTTACTTCTGACCACGGAATATTTTGGGGGGAAAATGGATTGGGAGGCAAAGCCTTGTGTTATGAAATTTGCACTAAAGTACCCATGATTATTCACAACCCTATGAGTACAGAAAATAAAAAAGGTATTGTTACTAATGAATTGGTTCAAACCATTGACATCGCACCAACAATGCTTCAGTATGCAGGTATTAATATTCCAAACTCATATCAGGGGAAGCCGTTAAATGATATGATAGAAGGTAATAATGAGCCTATTAGAGATTATTTATATACAGAAAATTTATGGTCCACACACTTTGGCAACCCCCGTTGCGAATCTGTTCAGAGTAAAGAATGGAAATACATTCGTTATTACAAAAATGAAAATATTTCTTCTAAAAATGTCATGGCAATTGCAAAAGAACATAATATTAATCTTACCAAATTGTTGTACGGAAATCACGATCCGCAAATAGCAGTTTATCAAACTTATATAGAATCATCTGTAAATGGTGAGCCTGCTGTTTATGAGGAATTGTTTCACTTAAAAACAGACCCACAAGAACAAAAAAATCTTATAAATAATCCTAATTACACTAAAGAATTAAAAGATTTGAGGTTGGCATGGAGAGAAAAAATCAATTATGCACGTGGAGAGGGCAAAGCAAAAATTTTGAGATACACAATTGACAGTAAAGTAGAAAAAGGAAATATTTCGATGCCTGAGTAATTATAATGGCTGTCAATTACAAAATAATATAAATTTTAATAAAATGATACAAAATCTCATCAAGTTTCTCTGGTTAATTTTAGTGTTCATGGTCTCTTGCAACACGGTCATAGAAAATACAGAGCCTGTTAGTTTTAATGAAGGATGGAAATTTTACAAGGGTGAAGCTAGTAATGCACAATACCTAAGTTTTGATGATTCTAGCTGGCGAAATCAAAATTTACCACACGATTGGGCCATTGAAGGGCCATTTGATATCCAATACAATGCTAGATGTGGAGGATTACCATTTCATGGAGAAGGCTGGTATAGAAAGTCTTTTAATATTTCTAAAAATGCAAAAGGGAAACACGTAACACTTCATTTTGATGGTGCTATGTACAATGCTAAGATATGGCTAAATGGAGTTTTAATTGGTCATCGACCAAATGGTTATATAGGGTTTTCTATAGACTTGAGTGAACACCTAAGTTACGGGGGAGAAAATCTCATTGCAGTTCAATTAACTCCAGAAGATTTATCTTCTAGGTGGTACCCTGGTGCAGGAATCTATCGAAACACATGGTTAGAAATAAACAACCCTGTTCATGTTGCTAAATGGGGAACATTTATTACAACCCCTAAAATTACAGATGAATTAGCCAATATTAATATTCAAACTGAAATTGAAAATACCACATCAATAAATAAAACTATTACGATTGAGACCCAAATTTTTTCTAAAGAAAATCAAGAGTTGAGTTCTGTTTCTGAAACTATTTCTGTGAAAAAAAATGAAATATCCATTGTTAACCAAAGTTCCGAAATAGTAAACCCAAAATTATGGGGCTTACAATCGCCCTACCTCTATAGAGCTGAAACTAAACTATTTGAAAAAGGCAATTTAATTGACACCTACAATACCACATTTGGTGTTCGGACAATTGAGTATGGAAGTGACTTTGGATTTAAACTAAATGATGAACCTACTAAATTTCAAGGGGTGTGTCTTCATCATGATCTTGGGCCTTTGGGAACTGCTGTAAATAGAAGAGCTACAGAGCGTCAACTAGAAATCATGCAAGAAATGGGGGTTAATGCCATTCGTACCAGTCATAATCCACCATCGCCAGAACAGGTGCAACTTTGTGACCAAATGGGATTGATGATTCAAGTCGAGGCCTTTGACATGTGGAAAAAACCCAAGGTTGAAAATGGCTACAGCAAATTTTTTAACCAGTGGCACGAACAAGATTTAAGAGATATGATTCGTGCTTTTAGAAACAGTCCTTCTGTTGTTATGTGGAGCATCGGCAATGAAATTTTAGAACAAAGTGATAAAATTAATGGAGCAGTCATAGCAAATGAATTAGCATTAATTTGTGAAGAAGAAGATCCAACCCGACCCACCACAGCAGGTTTTAATTATTATCCAGCCCCTATTAAAAATGGTTTAGCAGACGCTATTGATTTAGTTGGTTGGAATTATAAACCTAGAAAATATAAAGAAATTATTGATCAGCAACCAGATTGGATTATTTACGGATCAGAAACATCAAGTACTGTAAGTAGTCGAGGAGTGTATCATCTCCCAATTGAAAAATACGAACTTCATGAATCACTTCAAATTACAAGTTATGATTTAATTGGTCCTCCCTGGGCCTACCCCCCAGATATTGAGTTTGAATCTTTAGAAAATAATCCAAATAACTTAGGAGAATTTATTTGGACAGGATTTGATTATTTAGGAGAGCCAACCCCTTTTGGTGGCAAGGACAACTCTACTAACGGCTACTGGAATGGTGATTGGCCAGCAAGAAGTTCCTACTTTGGGGCGGTCGATCTGTGTGGTATACCAAAAGACCGATTTTATCTTTATCAAAGCCAATGGACTACAAAGCCAATGGTTCATGTACTTCCTCATTGGAATTGGAAGGGTATGGAAGGAAAAGAGATCCCTGTTTTTTCATATACCAATTGTGATGAAGTAGAATTATTTGTAAATGGTAAATCTTATGGAAAAAAAATTAAAGGAATTGACAAAACACCTATTCCAATTAATTTTATTGATTGGGAAGGTGGCCGATACCAAGGCGATTTCATGTCACCCTACAGGTTACATTGGAATGTTCCCTATCAAGCAGGCGAAATTAAAGTGGTAGGATTTATTGATGGAAAAAAAGTTACAGAGAAACTAATAAAAACTGCTGGAAAACCTGCTAAAATAGAACTCATTGCAGATCGTGAGCTCATCAAATCTGATGGTGAAGACATGGTATTTGTAACCGTACGTGTAGTGGATAAGGAGGGTAATTTGTGTCCAAATTCAGACAATCTTATAAACTTTGAGATTGAAGGGCAGGGCGCCATAGTTGCTGTGGGAAATGGTAATGCAGCAACCACAGAGCTCTTTCAATCTAACAAACGAAAGGCTTTTAGTGGCCAATGTATGGTTTTTATCAAAGCTTCTAGAGAGGCTGGACACATCAACTTAAAAGCAACATCAGAAGGGCTCACTAAAGCACAAGTTCAAGTACAAACCAAAAGGGTAATCAATTAAATCTATTTTTTTGTTTGATGAACTCTGTAGGAGTCATTTTAAACAAAACTTTAAAAGATTGTGAGAAATAAGAAGGAGTGTTAAAGCCTGTCTTATACATAGCTTCTTTAACGCTGTAGCCTTTTGATAAAAATTGTGCTGCTAATTTCAATCTATAATTTCTTAAAAACTCAGTTGGCTTTAGCCCAGTAATTGATTTTACTTTATTAAAAAAAGTAGTTCTACTCATGCCACTTAGATTGGAAAACTCTTGGACTGTAAAATTTGAGTTATCAATATTATCTTTAATGATGTTAATGATATTCTCTACAAAAACTTCATCCATAGATGAAATCTCAATTTTTGAAGGCTCAAAATTTAGGTTTTTAAATTCATTGTGTATTATTTTTCGGTTATTCAATAAAGAGGTCAATTGTGTTTTCAAAACTTCGAGACTAAAAGGCTTTGTCAAATAAACATCAGCACCAGATTTCAAACCTTCAATTTTAGATTCATCATTGGCTCTAGCCGAAAGCAAAATAATTGGAATATGACTGGTTTTAATATTATTCTTTAGGGTTTTAGAAACTTCAATTCCATTAGTGCCGGGCATCATAATATCGCTGATTATAATATCGGGAAGTTTTTCAAAAGCTAAGTCAATACCTTGCTTACCGTCAGTGCTGCCCATAGTCAAATAATGCTGACTTAGTTCTGAGGTTAAATAATGATATATTTCAAGGTTGTCTTCAATAATTAGCAAGCTCGGCTTGTTTTTATGACCAAAAGTATCCTTTTGCTGGTCGTTAACCAGATCTAAATTATCATGGTGTTCTACTTTAGAAACAATAATTTCATTATTTTCTATCATCTGCTCATTTGATAGATGTGAATTACCTAAAGGGATTAAAAGCGTGAAACAGCTCCCTTTTTTGAGCTGGCTTTTCACTTTAATTTCTCCACCATGAAGCTTAGCAAGGTTTTGGGAAAATGAAAGACCAATTCCAAAACCTTCATTTTTTTTATTTTGATTATCCGATTGATAAAAACGATTAAAAATAGTCTTTACATCGGATGATGCAATTCCTATACCGTTGTCTTCTATTTGTATTTCTATATGTCCTTTTGGATAAATAGATTTATGGAGACTAATTTCTCGGACACCTATGGTTATGTTTCCACCTTTTGGAGTGAATTTTATTGCATTTGAAAGTAAGTTATGGAGTATCTTTTCTATTATAGTAGCATCAATCCATGCAAATATCTTTTTCTTATTGAAATCATAGTTTAAATTAAGTTTTTCTTGTTCAGCCTTGGTTTGAAACTGTTCTGTTACTTTTTGAATTAAGTTTACCAAATTGATGTGAGTACATTTTAATTTGATTTCGCCCTGTTCTAATTTCCTAAAGTCTAAAAGTTGTTTTATCAATCCTAAAATATAATCAGAATTGCGCTGCATTGTTCTGTAAAGCCTGAGTTTCTCTTTTTTCTGAAGCTTTTCACCTTGTTTTATTAACTTTTCGGCAGGGCCTAAAATAAGAGTTAATGGAGATCTGAGTTCATGAGATATATTAGTAAAAAACTCTAATTTTACTTTATTAATTTCTTTTTCTTTTTCTTTTTCTAGTCGATTAAATTCTAAATTTCTTTTTCTTTTAGTCTGAATAACAGAAATCCTTGTTAGTAGGTAAAATATAAGTATAAATGATAGAAGATATAATGTTTTTGCCCACAGTGTAAAATACCATGGTGGTAACAAGGTTAAGTTTACTTTTGCTGGTTTTTCTGACCAGACCCCTTTATTATTGCTCCCATATACTTTAAACACATAATCGCCTGGCTTTATATTGGTATACTTTGCAACGCGAAAGTCGGAGTTGGTTTCTATCCAGTTTTTATCAAAACCCTCTAGAATATATTTGTATTTATTAAATCTAGAATCATTGAAATGAAGAGATGAAAAACTAAAAGAGAAATTATTGATATTGGCATCCAAGGTAATATGATCTGTATGAGCTATACCTTGATCTAAAATCACTTTATTATTAATTACTTGCAGAGGCTTTACCGGCTCATACATAATACTAAAATCAGTAATTAAAGTCTGAGGAGCAATGTTACTTTTTTTATTGTATTCTGAAGAAAAAACATTAATTCCATTTACCCCACCAAAAACTAACTCTCCGTTTTTTCTTTTCAAAGCTGAAATTTCACTCATCTCTGGGTTTTGAAGCTCATTTGTTGAATACGTCTCAAAGCTTTCTTTTTTTGGATCAAACTTAACCAAACCTGTATTGGTGCCTACCCACAAAAAACCATTGTCATCCTCTTGTATAGAGTTAATAACATCATTGGGGAATTGTTTGTTTTGGGTATTGTATCGTCTAAAACCAACAACACTTCTCTCTTTATTTCTAATTAATTTATTTAGCCCACCGCCAATGGTTCCGATCCATAGGGTTTTATTTGTGCTTTCAAAAATTTGTAAGGTGTAATCGCTTCCAATACTATTGTCATTGGAAGAATCATATCTGTATGATTTAAAATAACTTTTAGTAATATCTGTACTGTTTTCAATTAATTTATTTAAACCATTGTTTGTAGTAATCCAAAGAACTCCAGAGGCATCTCTGTATATATCTCTAATAATTTTTCCTGGAAATTGAATTTTTTTATCGTCAGGATTTATAAATGAAAAATACGGCTTGCTTTCAGGTGTATCCCACTCTGCTAGCCCAAGGCCAGATCCATAGTATCCAATCCATAACCTATTTTTACCCTCACTAAATATGGAATGAATCGCTAAGGTTTTTACATTACTACCATCATTAACAGGATTATTAAATTTTTCAAATTTGAAATCTTTTGATGCATCATTTTTATTAATGACTAATTTATTCAATCCACCACTTTCAGTCGAAAACCACAAAATAGAGTGGTTTTCATCAATGATGTTTTCAGAAATTGAAAAAATATTGTTAGACGTTAAGCCATTTTCATTTTTGGAAAAAGTAAATGACTCAAATGTATTGTAATTGGGGCTAGATTTTGATAAGAAGTTTAAACCTCCAAGCTCTGTACCTATCCATAAATTTCCAAACTGATCCTCATGTAAACTTCTAATTTTATTGCTACTTAAACTACCCTTGTAATTTTTTTTTCTAAAATGCTTAAACTGATAGTCATTGTTTGTTTTTTTATAAATTCCTCCTCCATTAGAGCCAACCCATAAATTACCAGTTCTGTCAACAAACACAGAATTAATAGAATTGTTTTTAAGACCTACAAATTCCAATTTTTCAAAATCAATAGTCTTTACAATAAGAGCCTCTCCACTTTTGGAAACATTAGTAAGTTTTTCATCAATTACACACCACAAATTATTATTGCGATCCAATACTCCAAAACGATTTGATAGATTATTTATATTTTTTGTGAGGCTTAATTTACTATTGTCTTTATAAATAATTTTACCTTTATGAAGTTCCCAAACCATACCATTGGGTCCTGAAAGTTGGGAAATAAAATTTGTGCTTTTTGTTGGTGTAAAATTAAGAGCTGTGATTTGACCCTCTATTATTTTGTAATTTAAAGAATATAAAACTTGAGAACTTAAAAAAAACACATCCTTCTGTTTTATCAAAATTCTATTTCCCAATTTTTCAACTGGGCTTTCTAAATCTTCAGTCAAAAGAACATGAAATTCCATTTCATTTACATTTTCTTTAAGAACAGCATAACATGTTTTTTGTTTAAACTGAACCCATAAAATTCCATCATCTGAGATTGTTACATCATTTACATAATTTCCAAATTGACTAAGTTTTTCACTAAAGTTAAAAAAGATTTCTTTTTCTAAATTATAATAGTTCAATCCACCATCCAAGGACGCGATCCATAAGTTGCCATAATAATCTGACTCAATTTTCTGGATAATTCTCCCTGAGATGCTATTACTTGTTTTTTTTGAGGGTCTATAAATCTTAAAATTATAGCCATCATATTTATTAAGACCATCATTAGTTCCAAACCACATGAACCCATCATTATCTTGAATAATACAATTTACATCATGTTGTGATAACCCATCTGCTGAATTAAAATTTTTAAAAATTAGCTCCTCATTAAATATAAAGCTTGATGCTATCGATAAAATTAAAAATAGTAAACCAGCTCTATATAGGTGTCTCATAATGCAAAATTCGGTTTTAGAATTAAAGTCTAAACTTACAAATAATAATATTTATTGATAGGGTATGTTAACATATGTGGTGTATTTTAACACATTTGAGTAAACAAAAAATAATGATATAAATTAACTTTAAAAATTATTATACTTTTTAACTTTCTTATTTTAAATTTTATGACAGATAAAAATAATTTTAAATTAAATGTATGCTATAGTTTTTTTAAGCATGTTGTGCTTATGAGTATACTATTACTGAGTTTAAAAGTTTCCAGTCAATCCCCAGCTGTCAAAGGGACTGTTCTTAGCGAAGAAAGCGGTCAACCAATACCTGGCGTTACAGTAATCATAAAAGGAACCTCTACAGGCACCACCACAGATTTTAATGGTCTTTATACGATAGATGCTGCCTTAGAGACTATTTTAGTATTCAGCTATGTTGGTTTAGAAGAAGTAGAGCTTACCGTAACTAAACCAATACATAATATTTTGATGAAAGAAAACCTTACAGGTTTAGATGAAATCGTTGTAGTGGGATATGGTACTGCCAAAAAACGCGAACTAACAGGAGCAATTTCTTCAGTAAAGTCTAAAGACTTAAACAAAACTGTTACTTCAGATTTTGCTACTGCTATTCAAGGAAGAATGGCTGGTGTGAGTGTCAGACAAGGCAATGCTGCTCCTGGAGAAAATGCCAATATTACCATTCGTGGAATAACCTCTTTTCAAGATGGAGGCTCAGGGCCCTTATATGTTGTTGACGGGGTTACATACATTGAAAATCCAAATATTACCCCTCAAGAAATAGAATCAATAGAAGTTTTAAAAGATGGTGCTTCAGCGGCAATTTATGGCTCTCGAGCATCTGGAGGTGTCATTTTAATTACAACAAAAAAAGGAAAAGAAGGACAGATGAAAGTGAGCTTGGATTCGTATTACGGAGTTCAAAACATTACTTCGGGACTTCCTCTGGCAAATACCTTAGAAGCATTGTATATTAATGATTTACAGTACAGGTATGATGAAGATTTTAATTACCCTGATAATTACCCTAACCCGCTAGATCAAAATCCAGACGGATTAGAATACAATACAGATTGGATGAACTTACTTCAGGTTGATTTAGCGCCTATTGAAAACCACTCTCTTAATGTAAGTGGTGGAAAAAATGGCTTAACATACAGCGTTATTGGAACATTGTTTAATCAAACTGGTGCACTTATTAATTCTGAATACAAAAAGCAATCTTTAAGAAGTAATACAGGTTTTAAAAAAGGTAAATTTGCAGTACAGGCAAATTTAAGCACGAATTTTAGTGAGCAAAAAAGAGAACCCTACGGCATCATTTATGATGCAATTAGACTACAACCCTACAGGGCGCCTTTTGATATTACTTCTGATGTTTTTCAAACCAACTTAGATAATGATGATCAAAATACACAGAGAATTTCAAATTTTGCGGGAAAACTCAAGCAAGAAAGCTCAAATAAAATAAATAATTTTAATGCCAATATACAGCTTGCATATGAAATAGTTGAAGGGCTAACAGCGCGAGCAAATATTGGACGATCCTTTTACAACAAAAAAGATCGATTTTTTCAGCCAAGCTTTCAAGTTTTGAGAGGAAACGGAGAAATTAACCTTGGCGCTAGTAATTTAAATGCGCAACTTAGATTAGGAGATGCCACAAGCACCAGAAGTATAGATGAATTTACATTAAACTACACCAAAAGCCTCAAAAAACACAATTTTAAATTTTTATTTGGCAATACTTACGAATCTTCTACATATGAATTCTATAGAACTGGCGCAAATAATATTACAAGCAACCTCACCCCTGTATTAGGGAATGGTGATCCCATTGTTGGCACTCAAACCATTAATAAAACAGAGAGTATTTCTTACATTGGTAGAATCAATTACAATTACAACTGGAAGTATCTTTTAAGTGTGGTAGTTAGAAGAGATGGGTCAAGTAATTTTGGTAACCAAAAATACGGAACCTTTCCATCTATCTCTGCAGGATGGACTTTCTCAAATGAACCTTTTTTTAAAAATTTAAAAAACACTATTTCCTTGGCAAAATTGAGACTCGGGTTCGGTACCACCGGTAGTGATAGAATACCACCTTATGGTTACAGTCCTATTGTGATTGCAAATGTAGATTACATACTTGGAGAACAGCCTAATTTAATTTCGGGTATGACACAACCAGGATATGTTGATCCTAATTTAAAGTGGGAGACTAACATAAGTAAAAACATTGGTTTAGACTTTAAATTTAAAGGTGGTAAAGCCGGGCTTGAAATCGATCTTTATGAACAAAACAAGAAAGATATGCTACTTGCAATTACAACACCAATTTCTGCAGGATCAACGCCCGTAAATGGAGAAACCTATGACCGTTTTTTGACCAACATAGGAGATTTAAGAAATAGAGGTGTTGAAGTCAGTGCTCATTACAATCACAAATTTGGACCAGTGGGTTTAAAATTTAGTGGAAACTTTACCAAGAATAAAAATACAGTTGTTAGTCTTTCTAGAGAAGGAGAAATAATCTTTGACGGGTATCCTAATATTATCAGAGTAGATCAAAATGAACCTGTTGCAGTGCTTGAAGCTGGCCTCCCTGTTGGTGCTTTTAAAGTCTATCAAACAGATGGAACTATAAAAACAGACCAGGAGTTGGAAACTTATCAACTTTTAAACCCCAATGCCCAAAAAGGGGACCTAAGATATGTTGATACCGATGGAAACGGCGTGTTAAATAATAATGATAAAGTATATAAAGGGTCCTATCAGCCAGATTTTGAAATTGGTTTTAACCTTGATGCTAATTACAAGAATTTTGATTTTTCTGCTCAATTCTATGGTGTTAGTGGTAACACTATCTATAATGGACAGAAACAATATGCTTACAGTACAAAAAGACATAGAGATTTAGTTAACAGTTGGAGCGACCAAAACCCTACATCTAATATACCAACACCCCGATCAAACATAGAACACCCAAATGTGCAAACCGCGACAGATTATTTTCTAGAAGATGGCTCCTTTTTAAGATTGCGAAATATTATACTTGGATACTCTTTACAAAACAAATTACTTGATAAAATTGGGATAGAAAATTTCCGAGTTTANATTAACGCCCAGAATGCTATCACCTGGACCAATTACAGTGGATTTGATCCAGAGGTTGGAAGCAGCAATCCTTTTAACGGAGGCCTAGATAGAGGAAACTACCCAGTTACTGCAACATACAGTGCAGGTATCTCAATTACATTTTAATTCTTTTAATTGCAAAAAAAATGAAACGAAATAAATTACTTATACTACTAATAGCTACTCTCACCGTACTATGCAGTTGTAGCTATGATCAATTGAATATTGAAAACCCAAATAATCTTCCTCTAGATAATTTTTGGACTTCAGAAGAGGATATTCAAAAAGGTTTAATAGCAACTTATGCGGCTCTACAATTAGATGGTTTGTTTGGTGGGGCTAGCTCAACACAACATCCAGTGAGGTCTGACACGGGCAGGCCAAACAATTGGAATGCAAATGCCATTGGATTAAGCAAATTTGCTTTTAATGAAAACTCAGATATTGTTAAAAAGCGATGGAGAGATTGTTACATAGGTGTTTTTCGTGCCAACCAAGTGATAGCCAATTTATACAGTATAGATTTAAGTGAGCAGACGAGAACTCAAATAGAAGCGGAGGCTAAGTTTTTGAGAGGATTTTTTTACTACTCTTTGTACCGCGGTTACAATGGAGGTAGTGTAATAATACATACAACTCCACCACAGTCTAGTGAAGATTTTTATAAATCACCATCGCCTGCCAATGAGGTATTTAACTTAATCAAATCCGATCTAGAATTTGCTTACACTAATTTGCCCCAGCAATATGAAAATAGTCAAGATTTTGGACGAGCTACATGGGGTGCAGCTACAGCAATGCTCGGTAAATTACATATTAATGCCTACAATTATGATCTTGCGAAGATGAAATTCAAAGAAATTCTTGATAGCAACTTGTATAGCCTTACAGCCAATATTGGAGATAATTTTGATGCAGAACATGAAATGAATAGCGAATCTATTTTTGAAGTTGCATTTTCTACTGAATTAAGTCAAGGCACCTCTGGCAGCGCAGCAGATGGACCCCTTGGCTCAGAAGCCACATCAAGAGCAAGAACATTGGCCACAGTTGAAGGTGGTGGCTATAGAACCATCATGCCCTCGTACTACATGACAATGCTATTTAAAAAAGACACCATGGATATAACAAATCCAATTAATAGTAATAGAACAGGTGTTGCGAATTACTCTATTAGAGCTTCTATGTCAATCGCCATTGCAAACGATGACAACACTACACTTTATCAAAATCCTTCAAATTTGGGTGGTGCTTATAATAATAATGAAGCCTCTTATTTAAAAAAATTCCAAAACTGGACACTTTTAAGAGAAAGTGATCAATCTATCTCTGGAATTAATGAACGTGTGATAAGACTCGCTGATGTTATGTTACTCTATGCAGAATGTCTTCTTCAAACAGGGGGGGCATATACTGAAGCATTAGATTTAATTAATGAAATTAGACACAGGGCAGGAGTTGTCTTACTAGAGCCAGTAGATTATGATAATAGCAGTACAATGGAACACATTATGTGGATAGAACGCCCACTTGAACTTATGTTTGAAGGACACGATACTCGTTGGGAAGACTTGACAAGATGGGATAAAGTACAGGAACAATATGATCGTTTGGCATTAAAAAGTTATGTTCTTATTTCAAAAAACTTATACGAATTTGACCCCGCTATTCACAATGAAGACAATAAGCTCATAGAATTTGAAAGTGCAGCAACATCTTACCAGAGTGCTATACACAACTATTTTCCAATCCCATCAACGGAACAAAATTCTAATCCTGGCCTTTTTAATTAAAACTAATTTTTAGATACATAGTCATTAAATTAAGTATTATGAAAGCATACATTAACAAGATAGCAACCATCGGTATTGTATTTTTAGTAATCATTGCTTGTCAAAAAGACGATGCGATCCCGCAATACAATTTCTCAGATGCCTTAGCAACTTCTGGTGATAAAAGAATTCAAAGAGACGATTTTGCTTCTTTTGCGGATTTATCTAAAGGAGTTATTAGCAGAACCTGGACCATACCACAATCAGCATCAATAATTAACCTTGAAGGAAGAGACCCCTCTGAAATGGATCTTATTCAAGTGCTATTTGTAGAACCCGGTCAATTTGAAGTCAATTTAAAAGATGAATTTATAGATTCTGCAGTAGAGCTCGATACAACTTTCAATGTAACTGTTCTGGATTATATTCAAACAAATTTTGATGTTATTTCCATAGATTCTGATTTTTATGAAGAAACTCCAACTCAAATAACAATGTATGAAGGTGGCACCATTACATTTCAAGACGTCTCTACAGGTAATCCAAACAGACGAAAATGGACACTGCCTGGTGGTGATCCTTCCTCTGCAGGTGGAATAAGCATTGAAGAAGATGATCAAGTTAGCACCATTGCCGTAAATTATGCCGCAACCGGAACCTACGATGTAGAGTTAATTTCTTGGAGACAATACCCTGAGGGGGCTGCTGATACCTTACGAATTCCTAACTATATTAATATTGTTGAAGCACCACCTATTATAAATAGCATAAATGAAAAAATTAATGGAGAAATTCATTTAAAGTATAATGTCGCATTACAATCTTCAAGTGATTTAACTTCTTATTTTAGCTTAAAATTTGATGATCAGGACATAGAAATATCAAGTGTAGAGATACACCCTGATGACAATACTATTTTAAAAATTATACCAGACACCAATTCTTCATCTGGAAGCACAAGGCCAATACTCTCTGTTGCGTTACTTACCTATAACGGCGAGGGAGATTTGTCAAAATTAAACAATCCAAATGTCGAAGTTCCCGCATTTATTGATATGGAGGTTTCACACGAAATATATGGCTTTGAAGATGGTGGCCTGGGCTGGGATGTAGCATGGCAATGGGATAATGTTGGAGAAATCACTTACCCAACCAATAATCCTGCTACGGGCAAATACAGCATGAAGATGGAAGCTACTTCAGACCAAAGATGTAGAGCATACAACAAAGTATCTGGGTCTTATTTCAATTTGGATAGTAGCAAGAGCTATACTATTGAATTTAAAATATGGATTGACTCAAACTACACCGATACTAATATTTTTCCAGAGGTAATTCTCTCAGATCAGTGGGTAGGAGAAGGGTTTTGGACTTCTGTAGAGGGTTTACCCAGAGACCAGTGGATAACAGTAAATAAAGAAGAGACAAAAATATGGAACCCTGATGTATCTGGAGAATATTTCTTTTCTTTTAGATTCCAAAAAATTGGAATTGCTTTTATTGATGATATCAAGATTTATGAAATAGAGTAGTCTATAATAGATATATAAAGCCCTTTAAGTATATGAATTTTAGCCTGAAGATTTTTCTTTTAGTAATCATAATAGCATCAAACAATAGCCTATGTGCTCAGGTAAACGTTGTACTAGTTGAGCCAACGGTTAAAAAGTTTATAGGGGATGTTTCTGAACTTGATAGATCAAAATATTTTAATATACATGCGCCAGGTAAAACACCATTACTTGAATCGTTTTATGAACAATATAATGTTGAACAGTCAGGAAGAGGATTTTATGGACCTGGTATAGATGCCAAAAAACTAATGGGAGAAGTTGGGTTATATCCTAAATCAAATAACAAAAAAAGTAATAAACCCAGACCCATAAGTAGATATGTAGCTACAGAACACCCCAGAAATATTTATAAAGAGGGAATAGATATAGAAGCTGCCGCTAAGTGGGCGGTTAGCTATTTTAAAAATACAAAACAAGGCAATACTCCATTGTGGTATGAACCAATGAACGAGCCGTTTGTTCACGCAAAAGATTTTTATGAAGAAAAAGATTGGGACCCTTTAGCAGAGCTCAGAGTTAAAACAGAGATGTCTCAGCTATTTAGAGCATTGGCAGAAAAAATTCATGCAGATCCTGCTTTAAAAAATATTAAAGTTATGGGCTATGGAGCTGCTTGGCCATCTTTCGAGCTAAAGGATTTTCAAAATTGGGAAACCAATATGGGTCTTTTTTTAGATATTGCCGGTGATCAACTCGATGCGATTTCCTATCATCTATATGATGGTATCAACCAAGTTGGGCAAGAAAACAAACGCTCTGGAAGTAACAATGATGCCATTATGGACCTTGTCGAGACATACAGTTACCAGCGCTGGGGCATAATCAAACCGCACGCCATCACAGAATACGGTGGTATAGCCAAAAAAGAATTCTCATTAATCAGTAATATGCAATCGATCCGTTCACAAAATGCTATGATATTTGGACTGTTGGATCGTGAAGATCGACTAGAAATTTCCATTCCTTTTACAACAGATAATGCCAAATGGCACATTACTAAAGCAAATGATTATTTACCCTATAAGGCTGTTTTGTGGAGGGCAGAAAACATGGGTGTACCAAAAAATCAAATTACAGGTTGGGTCTATACCAATAGGATACAATTTTATGAGTTATGGAAAGCGGTAAGGGGAGAAAGGGTTTTCGTATCAACATCAAATCCAGATATCCAAGTCCAAGGCTTTTTAGATGAAAAAAAATTATTCGTTGCGCTAAATAACCTAGACGATAATGCACAACAAGTTGCATTAGATCTTAGCTCCATAAAATCTAATGTTAAAGATTTATTGGTAAAATCATTAACCATTTACAAGGAGGATTTTCCTCTATATTATGAAAAAACTATAAGCAGTATCCCTGAAGTATTTTCTATAGATCCTGCACAGACAATAGTTCTAGAGTTTAATTTAAATAATACCATTTTATTCAAGAACCAAATTAAATCTAATCGGTACTATAGTAGTAATTACCTAATTCCAATTAAAGCAGATAAAGAGTTGGTATTTGAATTTAATGATGTTGACCTCGGAGTTGGTTTTGCAAAATTGAGCATGAGTTTAGGAAGAGAACATGATTTATCAAAAGCTCCAGAGGTTCTAGTCAATGGAGAAAAAGTTGAGGTACCATCAAACTGGAAAGGATATGACCAAGCCAATAGAAAAAAGTTCTTTGGTGCAATTGAAATCCCAATTCCAATGGATTTTATCGTGAAAAACAATACTGTTAAAATTTATTTTCCAGATACTGGGGGACATTTAAGTTCTCTAATTTTGGATATAGAAACAATTATAAATTAGCTTTGTACTGAATGAAAACAAAACTTATCAATTTCCTAATAATTTTTTTAGCGACAAGCCTCATTTGTGTTTATGGACAAAACGTAGTTAACTTCACATCAGATGAGGGTTTTACTAATGGCCCTCTTTATAGTCAAGCCAATTGGGATGCAAATTTTCAATCTACAACTTGGATGGTTGATGCCAACCAAGGATTAGTTACTACCTCTGGCGAGTGGAAAAGAGCAGCTTGGGAGCAAGGATTTTCCTTGTCTGGAGTTGGGGATAAAATTACCTTTAGAGTTGATTTAAATTTGTCTGGAGAGCTTGTTGCTCAAAACAATCCATTAATAAAAATTGGTTTTAGTGCCTCAAGTGATGTTGGAAGTTCTAGCCCAGCGACAGCTACTGTGTTTCTCTCTACAACAGCCGATAACGAGGATAACCCTGGGGGATCTCTTCAGCTAAGAAATAACAATAATACTCAGCCATTGAGTATAGAAACCTCTCTACCACTGTCTGATTGTCAAGGACCTAATGGAATATCAGATGATCTGTCGGTTATTGTCTCACTTACTTTGGGGGAAAACGCAAGTTCCTCTATAATTTCTGCTAGACTTGTTAATGTGACTGACGGTACTTCTTCAAGTCTTGGGAGTTATAATGGGATAGACAATCAAGTATATGATGCAGCAACATCCAATATGTTTGGATATTTTCATGCACAATCTTTTAAATTAGGAAATACATTATCCTCAATCAATGTAAAAAAAGTAAGCATATCCACCAACATTGATATCTTTCCAAAAATCAAACGAATGATTGGAGATATTTCAACTTTAGATCGTAGTAAATATTTTAATATTCATTCAGGACCTGATGACGTTGAACCTGGCTTCTACACAGATTATAATGTGAGCCAAAGTGGAAGACAATTTTGGTCACCAGGGTCAGCTGCCATACAAATTACGGGAGAAGAAGGAGTTGGCAACTACCCACCCCCGCTTTCTGGAGATACAGAATTACGCGAAGTTAGGAGGTATATAGCCACTGATCATCCCTATAATGTTTATGAAGAAGGGTTAGACCCAATACCATTTGCTGATTGGACTGTTGAATATTTTAAGAATTATGTAAATACATTTTTAAGGCCAGAATATTACGAGCCTATGAATGAACCTTTTGTAAATGCAAGAAATTTTTATGAAGAACCGGATTTTGATCCTATCGCAGAGGCTAGGGTGAAGCTAGAAATGACTCAATTTTTTAAGTATGTTGCACAAAAAATTCATGCTGCTCCAGAGTTAGATAATATGAAAGTACTAGGGTACGCTGCAGCATTTCTATCATTTGAAAAGAATGATTTTTCTATTTGGAATCAAAATATGAAGATGTTCATGGATGAAGCTGGTCAAGACATTGATATTTTTTCAACCCACATTTACGACGGAATTAATCAGATTGGGCAGGATACTAGAAGATCTGGAAGTAATATGGAAGCTATATTAGATTTAATTGAAACCTACAGCTATTTTAAATGGGGAGTTATTAAACCACACGCCATTACAGAATATGGTGGAATTGTAAATGGAGATTATACCGATATAAATAATATTCAATCGATACGTTCTCAAAACTCGATACTTTTTGGACTTTTGGAAAGAACCGATCGAATGGAAATTGCAATGCCATTTACAACTGGGAAATCTACATGGCATATTACAGAAGAAAATAATTATATGCCCTACAAGGCTATACTATACAAGCCAATACCAATTGGGGTTCCATTAGACCAAGTTACCGGTTGGGAATACACTAGCAGAATACATTTTTATGATTTATGGAAGGATGTGCATGGTGAGAGAATTTTGATTCGCTCAGACAATATGGACGTCTTGGCCCAAGGTTTTATTGATGCAAATAAATTATACGTGGCTTTAAACAACCTAGATGATTTTGAACAGCCCATTAATTTAAATTTCAATGGATCTTTACCTGATATATCAGAGTTGAAAATTAAATCTTTAATCGTAAACCCCAATACCAGTGCTGAATATACTACTCAAAACTATACAGAACGTCCAGAAACCTATTTGCTAAAAAAAAATGAAACAGTTGTAATTGAGTTTACCTTCTTAGAGCCTATAATGAGTGAAAACCTGATTCAAAAACAGCGATATTACAGTGTAAATCATATGCAGCCCATACAAGCTAATAATTCAATTAATTATAACTTTAGTAACATTAACTTGACTGGAGACTCTGGATTTGCAACTCTTTCAATGAGTATTGGAAGAAAACATGATCGTTCTAAATCTCCTAATATTATTGTAAATGGCGTATCTATTAACGTACCAAGCAACTGGAAAGGATATGACCAAAGTGAAAGAGATGATTTTTTTGGAACTATAGAAATTCCTGTTCCCATTGGTATTATCCAAGAAAACAATACGGTTTCGATCACATTTGATGATTCGGATGGGTATCTAAGTTCTTTAGTGCTAACGATTGAAACCTATGATTCATCAATACTAGGAATTGATTCAAATCAAACAAACATCAAAAACATTAAACTATACCCCAATCCCACAACTGGTAAATTTAATATCTTAAATGCTGAAATAAATAGTTTAATTTCAATCTACTCAACATCAGGAGTAAGAGTTTTTACAGGAAAATACAAGGGCTTTCCTATCAACCTAGAACAACTCACTGATGGACTTTATTTTATTAAAATAAATAATACCACCCTAAAGGTGATCATCAAACATTAAAAAATGTCTATTAGGTCTTTTTTTGCGTCCTTTTGTATATTCGGATTCATTTTTTTTAATTTTCAAGAACTGAATGCCCAACAAAAGACTTCTAAAACTTTTAAAAGTGGAGATACTGTTTGCTTTTTAGGAGATAGTATCACTCACGGTGGGCAGTTTCATGAATTTCTGCAACTTTTTTATGCAACTCGGTACCCAAACATAGCGCTAACTTTTTTTAACTGTGGTATCTCCGGAGATAACGCAGAAGGTATGAGTTACAGATTTAAGGATGATGTACTTATGCATAATCCAAGTCATGTATTTTTTATGACTGGCATGAATGATGTGATACGAACACTCTATTTTGAGGGTCAAGCTTCTGATGAGGTTATAATAAAGCGAAAAAATGCGCTAGCTGTGTATAAACAAAACACGGATATATTAGCAAGTATATTTGGAGCATCTCAGATAACTCCAATCTATCTTACCCCACCAATTTATGACCAATACTCGAAAATTGAAAAAGAAAATAACTTTGGTTGCAACGATGCCCTTATAGAATGCTCTAACCATATTAAATCAATTGCCAATCAGTATGATGCAACTGTTGTTGATTTAAATACTCCAATGAAAAAAATTATGGATCGAGAGCTTAAAAATGATTCATTGTTCACCATAATTGGCCAAGACCGAGTGCATCCAAAAACAACAGGACATTTCATTATGTTTCATGAAATTTTATCCACTCTTGAAACTCCAAGTGTTGTAGCTCAAATTTTAATTAATCTGAATCAAAATAATCGTATTAAAACAACGAACTGCTCTGTAAATGAGCTACAAGTTTCAAAAGAAAATATTCTTTTTAATTGCCAAGAAAACAGTTTGCCGTTTCCCTTTACTAAAGCATTTGATACAGCGCTTCGATTAGTTCCTTTTCAAAAAAAGTTTAACCAAGAAATCCTTCAAGTTATTGGGCTTGATAAGGGTAGCTATGATTTATTTATTCAGGATAAATTAATCAATACTTTTTCTGCCAAACAGCTTAATGAGGGTGTTAATCTTTCCAATGAGTTCAATACCCCGCAATACATACAGGCTAAAGAAATCATGAATCTTTGTCAAGAGTACCGAAAAACAGGCTATCAATTACGAGCGGTTCCGTTTATAGCCTTTAAATACCTTCGCGATTATAATGGCCCAGATACGTTAAAAAACAAAAAGATATTTTTAGATAATCAACTCAAAAAAATTGAAGGCCAACCTTTCTATAATTATATAAAAAAAAGTGTACATAAATATTATCAGACACTTCCAATACTTGATTCATTAAAAACTAGATTAAATCAAATTGAGCATACTATATACAAAAAAAATAAGCCTAGAGCTATGAATTGGTCTATTGTCAGAAGGTAAAATTATTTTTAGAATTGATGATTTAAAATACAAATTAGAACATTTGTAATATTTATTTACACCGTCTTGTTGTAATTTGGATTAAAATTAAATACAAAAAATTATGAAAAAAATTTACACTTTATTATTTGTAACCTCAATAATGTGCGTAATGAGTGCGCAAACTACAGTTGACTTTACTCTAGAGGAAGGTTACGTTCAAGGACCTCTTGATTCTAATCCAGACTGGGGAGGTGAAAACTGGTTTGTCAATCCAACACCTGGTACAGAAAGAGCAGAGACAACCGCTGGTTATTCATGGGCAAGATGGGGTAGTCCATTTATTGTTTCTGACACTGAAATTAGTTTTGAAGTTCATTTCAAGTTTAATGTTGACTTACCAGCAGGTAAATTAATTTCGAGATTTGGTTTTAATGATAATGGTTCCAGTTCTGGTACCATTGCTAACATACAACTTTCTACACTAAATGATGGCTCCCTTTCTATCAGAAAACAAGGAAATACTCCTGTTGATAGTGGTTCTGCAGGATTAACTGACTTCCAGCAAGATGATTTAGTTATAAACATGGTACTAACTCTAGGCGCTGATGCCGCAAGCTCAAGCATGTCCTCAACTATTACAAATGTTACAGATAACATTAACTCGGGTGTAGCTGTCGTTAATGGAATCCCTGCGGCTGTTTTTAATGCTGCAACTTCTGGAGGTATTTCTGGTTTTATTCATGCTCAAGATAACATTGGTAACACAAGAAGTTTTTTGGTTGATAAAGTTGTCATGACACAAGGAAGTACTTTAAATGTAGATTCTCATAGACTTCCAACATTTAACTTATCACAAAATCCAATTCAAGATATTGTAAAGCTCAATGGAGTTACTACAGGAAGTGAAATTTCTATTTATACCGTTACGGGAGCTAAAGTAAACAATTATGTTTATGATGGTAATCAATTAAACTTAGGACATCTAAGTCCTGGAGTTTACTTTATGCAAGTGCCTGGGTATATAACTCAAAAACTAATAAAGAAATAATAGTAATTAGTTAATAAATTATTTTTTTAGATCAAGGCCACCATAATACGGTGGCTTTGTATGTTTTAATCTATTTGTAAAAGTCAATATGAAACTATGTATTAGCCTTTGTATGTGTGTTTTCATATGGGGAAATGCCCAAGAAATAATAACGCTTTACCCCCAAGGCATTCCATGTAACAGTAGTGAAACATCTACAGAACCATTGACAATACAAAAAATAAACAAGCAAATAACCAATCCACAATTGTGGTATTATCCAGCAGCCGTTTCTAAAGAGAATGTTCCTGCAATTCTAATAATTCCAGGGGGTGGCTACAAAAACTTGGCTTTTGAACACGAGGGCGTTAAGGTGGCAAAATGGTTAAATACCCTCGGGGTTCATGCATTTGTATTAATGTACAGAACACCCAACTGGGAGTATGGAGCTTGTAAAAGTAACGTTGCTTTGTTAGATGCACAACGGGCAATTCAAATAATAAATAACAAGGCAAAAAAGTGGGATATAGATACCTCTAAAATTGGTGTCATAGGTTTTTCGGCTGGCGGACATCTTTCTGCTACACTTTCTAATCAGTATGATTTTAATAGCTCTAATGATGGTATACAAAAAATCAATTTTAAGCCAAATTATTGTATGCTATTATATCCTGTTATTAGTATGCAAGATGAACTTACACACTTGGGCTCCAGAATTAGTTTGTTAGGGCACAATCCCAAACCAAAAGACATCAATTTTTTTTCCAATGAATTACAAGTCAGAAATGATACACCTCCCACTTTATTAATACATGCTGAAGATGACAGTATAGTTAACCCTAAAAACAGCATCATATACTTCAACGCTCTACAAAAAAACAATATTCCCTCAAAACTACATCTTCTAAAAAATGGTGGCCATGGTTTTGGAATAACCTCTACACAAAAGCCAACACAATTATGGTTAGAGCTAGCAAAAAATTGGTTGATTCAGCGTGGTGTAATTGCTGATTAATCAAATTTTAATTTACTTGTTTTTTTATACGTATCACCAACAATAGCTTCAAATGCTCTGATCATCTCATCTCTTTTTTCGGGCATCGTATCTGCTAGGTTATTTTGCTGTGAAACATCTTTTTCTAAATTATAAAGTTGAAATTCTTCGCCATTGCCAGTTTCTATTCCTTTAGTTAAAAACATCTTAGGCCCGGGATAAGGGGGTATTAACACCCAATTTCCCTCTCTATAGGCTGTCCGTGATGTGGCTTCTAAAATTATATTAGATCTTCCCTCTTTCACTTTTCCTAACAAAAAATCCATATGATTTTCACTGTCTAAATTCTTTATGGGTTTGTTGACCATATTTGATAGTGATGCCAACCAATCAACTTGAGAAATAATGTTATTAGAAACACCAGCTTCAATATTTCCTTTCCAGTAAGTAATGAATGGAACTCTGGTTCCAGCCTCATAAAGACTATACTTGCCACCTCTTAGGCCTCCTGTTGGATTATGCTTGCCTAATTTTTCTATGGCATCATCTACGTAACCATCGTCCAATACAGGGCCATTGTCACTGGATAAAAAAATCAAAGTATTTTCTAACAATCCTTCTTTTTCTAGGGTTTTAATAAGTTCTCCAACACACCAATCAGCCTCAGCAATCACATCGCCTCTTGGACCAAGTGTTGTGGCGCCTACAAAGCGTTGATGTGGGGTTCTTGGCACGTGCGGTTGTTGCAGACCATAATAAAGAAAAAACGGTTGTTCTTTCTTGTTTTGAACATAGGCTTTTACCTCATCTGAGAAAACGTCTGCCATATCCTCATCTACCCATCTAGCAGTCTGCCCCCCTTTCATGTGTCCAATTCGAGGAATCCCATTGACAATTGTTCTATTGTGTTGCGCATCGGCTTTCATTTTCAACAAATGTGGGGAATCCTCTCCAGTGGGTTCACCAGAAAAATTTTTCTTGTAATCAATTTCAATAGGGTCATTGGGATCATGGTTAAAAACATCTCCATTTTTAATATAAACGGTTGGCACTCTGTCTTGGGTTGCAGCCATAATAAAACTATAATCAAAACCAACTTCGTTAGGTCCAGGAGAAATATGAGTATTCCAATCTACATTTCCTGTTCCAAGTCCAAGATGCCACTTTCCAATAACTGCGGTTTTATAGCCATGATTGCGTAACATTTTTGGAATTGTAATTTGAGCTGTATCAATTAGAAGTGGTGCTGTACCTGGAAGTATTTTTGCATCTCTATTTCGCCAAGGATATTGTCCTGTGAGAAGCGCATATCTACTTGGTGTACAGGTTGCAGAAGTGGCGTAACCATTGGTGAACTTAAGTCCATTGTTTGCTAAAAAATCAATGTTGGGGGTATTTAATTCTGTAGCCCCGTAGGAACTAACATCACCATAACCCAAATCATCAAGATAAATAAAAATAATATTTGGATTAGACTGTTCTGTTGTTTTATTTTTTTCGTGATTACAAGAACTCATCACTAAAAAAGTTATCACTAGTAATACATATTTCATCATTTTACAATTTATGATTAATCAATTTTTATTATTTATATAGTTATCACTCCATTTAATGTGTTGATCTATGAATTTAATCAAACTCTCAGACATTTGCTGATGATGTGAAATTGAGGGGTGGCCTTTTGAATTGTTGTAAGGCAAATAATGCGTTAAAATTTTTTTGTCTCCCATATTACGAACCGCCAAGTCAATAAAGCCCTTCCACTTTGATCCGTTCTTAACAGCATCCATACTACCAAGTGTACAAATTATAGTAGCTTCAGGATAATGATTTCGAATTTTAGAAACAAATGTTTCATACATCTCAATAAAATACTCATCCGGTGGTGTTTTGGAACCAAATCTTTTTTTAAACTCTTTATGCTCTGGTAAATTGATAAGCCAAGAATCATTTTGAAATAAATTAATGACTACTATATCGGGCTGATACCTTGAAAAATCCCACTGACTTTCTGCATTAGTAGGTAGTAATCTGCTGTGCAATTCATCCATAGTGAATGGGTGCCAACTTACTGCTATTCCCGTGCCACTTTTACAAATGCATTGATAATCTGCGTTATAGTGTCTTGCAACTAAAGCAGCATAGCTTAGATAATTATTAGTGTTCATGCCAAGAGGAGAATCTGCTCCTGAGGAGTCTTCATTAGCATAACCTACAGTCATGGAATCTCCATAAAATTCTATTTTTTTGTTAGTAGATTTTGACTTGGGTAAAAGCTTTGGACGATTATTAATATTAAATCCAAAAAACTGAGTTTTACCTCTATTCCAATCATTTCTTTTAAATAATTCTACCCTGTGCTTTCCTTTTGGCAAATTGGAGGCTAGAGTGTACGTTTTTTTTAATGTGTCTGGCTTAATAATTTTTTCTAAATTATTATTGACAATAACATTAAAATAATTGTTTCCGGTTTCATCTTTTAAGACCGCACTAACACCTTCCCCCTCAAAATTCATTTTTATAGAAGTCCCTGTCCAAAAAATTTCTGCTACCTCATTGTCCAAAAAATGTACTCTACCAGTATAATCAAGCTCTGGATTTGAGAAATTCACGAATATCTGTTTATCTTCAAAACAACTGATGAACATTAGAGATAGAAACAATAAAAAGTAAAATTTATATGTCATTCCATATTAGACGTTTAGTTTTTCAATACGTGATTGTTTGTTACCCTTTTCTATTTCTGGCCAAATATTTCTATGATATTCTTGGTGCTGCTCAATAAGTTGTATATCATTTTTTATATCTAAAAGGAAAAAATGCGTAACCATTATATATATACTTTTAATGTTCTATACCCATACACTGCAATGAAACAAAAACAAACAAAAGGAAGAATAAAAGAAAAGTTAACACCAGAAAAAGGACCAATTTTGTCCATGTCAATCATTAACCCTTGTAAAATAGGCATTAAAGCACCACCAACAATTGCCATCACTAAACCTGCAGCACCCAAAGTAGTGTCTTCTTGGTTTAAACCATTTAATGCAATACCATAAATAGTAGGAAACATTAAAGACATAAATGCAGAAGTTGCTACTAATAAATACAAGCCTGTTAGGCCTTCAATTAAAATTACACCAGAGATGGTAACCATTGCACAAAGTGCAAAAATCATTAATAATTTTTTTGGGTTTATATATTTCATTAAAAAAGTACTCATAAATCGACTTGCTAAGAATATTGACATAGCAATAATATTATAGTTTTGTGCTTCTGCTTTAGAAATCCCCAAGTTGCCTGCGTATTGAATAATAAAAGTCCAGCACATAATT
>JGI24539J26755_10000156_pt1 | contig 30554 bp, 31 predicted proteins | sample NorSeaMetagenome_2_FD_26755 | JGI IMG/M metagenome (IMG submission 26755) | reverse complement strand
ACTAAAACTGAATCTACTTCAGTTGGATAGCCTTTTTCTGGCATTGGGCTTCCTTCATTTTTTACAAAAACATATAATTTGTAATCAACATCAAAATCAGTAACGTCTTGAGTTAATAGCCTAGAATCATTAATAAGTGCGGTAGCACCTGTAACAAGGGGTTGAACTGAATCTATTGCATCGTTATAATAATGGTTTTCTAAAAAAACAAGAATAGAATCATTATCAATCAATGCTTGTCCTTCATAATCAAAATCATCTACTGGCACTCCAAAAGTATCATCATCACAGGCATAACCTATAAACAATATTGATAAACATAAAAATAAAAGCTTTCTATTAAACATTTAAATAAATTTAGTGCTGCAATTTACCATTTTTATACCTTTGTAGAAAGTGAATTTGCTTTTTTTAACTTTTTTATGAGAATAGATAAATATCTTTGGTGTATTCGTATTTTTAAAACAAGAAATATTGCAACTGAATCTTGTAAAAAGGGTCAAGTTAAAATTGATGGTATTAATTGTAAACCTTCAAAAGATGTTTATGGGGGTGAAATTATTTCAGTTCGTAAGAATCAAATAAATTATAAAATTGAAATACTTGCTGTTCCTGAAAGTAGAATTGGCGCCAAATTAGTTCAACAATTTTGCAAAGATATTACTCCAAAAGAAGAGTTTGAAAAATTAGATTTACTACAATACTCCAAGGATTATTATAGAAAAAGGGGAACAGGAAGACCTACAAAAAAAGACAGAAGAGATATTGATGATTATTATGAATCTCCAGAACAATAAATAAAATGGAAACAACAACTATTATTTTAAATCACATTCAAATTAATCAAAAAATTAAGAGGATTGCTTATCAAATTTATGAAGCAAATAGTACTGAAAAAGAGGTTATAATTGCTGGTATCCAAGGAAACGGTTTTTATTTTTCAAAACTACTAGCCAAAACTTTAGATAAGATTTCATCTTTGAAAATTATACTTTGCGAGGTGTACATTGATAAAAAGAATCCTTTAAATAAAATAACTACAAGTATTAAAACTATTGATTATGAAAATAAACCTATTGTTTTGGTAGATGATGTTTTAAACTCAGGAACTACATTAATGTATGGTATAAAGCATTTTCTTGATGTTCCTTTGAAGCGTTTCAAAACAGCTGTACTAGTGAATAGGAATCATAAAAAATACCCTGTTAAAGCAGATTTTAAAGGAATTTCATTATCTACTTCAATTAATGAACACGTAGAGGTTATTTTTGATGAAAAAAATTCAAAAGCTTATTTAGTGTAGTAGGATTCTTATTTCAGCAACTATAGCGTCTATATTTTTCGAATTAATTGAAATACTATATTTTGCTTTTTCGTAATATATGCTTCGTTCAAAAAGATGTTTAGCAATGTATTCAATTAAACTTTCTTTTGTGTGTGAAGCTAGTAAGGGTCTTTTAGAATTGTTGTTTATTAGCCTTTCATACAAAGTTGTAATAGACGCCTTAAGGTATATGGAGAGAAGATCATGCTCTTTAGAAATAATATCAATATTATTAGCATAACAAGGAGTTCCACCGCCTAGAGATAAAACATATGAATCATTTTCTTTAATAAATTTCTTTAAATAGTTATGCTCTATTTTTCTGAAATATATTTCCCCTTTTTCTTTAAAAATTTCTGTAATGGTTTTATTTTCTTCTTTTTCAATATACTCATCTAAATCAGTAAAATTTTGATAAAGCTTTTTTGCTAATTGAACACCAATTGTAGTTTTTCCACTACCCATATATCCCAAAAGAATAATTTTCATACAAACTTAATTTACTTACAAATATCGATAAAAAATAAAGTAAAAAAAGTGCTTTTCTGTTTGAATGCGTTTATATTTGCATGCTTTTACTAAAAAGTAGACCTGGTAGCTCAGTTGGTAGAGCATCTCCCTTTTAAGGAGAGGGTCCTGGGTTCGAGCCCCAGCCCGGTCACTAAAGAAATAGTCTATACTTTAAAAGCGCACGTGGCGGAATTGGTAGACGCGCCAGCTTGAGGGGCTGGTATCCGTTTAGGATGTGGAAGTTCGAATCTTCTCGTGCGCACTTTTAATGTAGTTTTTTCACAAAACATTAACCCTCTTTTTCACCTTTTAATCATTACTTTTGTTGCATGCGCAGTAGAAAACTCATTATACTATTCTTTTTTTTCCTTTCCTTACAGGTTTATTCACAAACCGATAGTTTAGTTGTAAAAATTCTAAAAGGACAAGTAATAGATTCTGAAACAAAAAAATCATTAAGTGCTTCCCATATATTAAATCTTAATTCAGTGACAGGAACTATTACTGATGACAAAGGATTTTTTGAAATAACAGCCAAAACAAATGATACGGTAATGGTGTCTTATTTAGGACATTCTTCTATTAAGATAAAAGTAACAAATGATTTATTAAAAGGAAATGAATTATTAATTGCTTTATATGAGAAGTCTGAGGAAATCAAAGAAATTATTATAAGGTCGAGCAAATTAATAGGTGTGCTAGAAGTAGATGTTAAGCAAGTACCTAAAGATAGGTTTACTAGAATTAAAATTAATGGTATTAGGCAAACCTACGAAATTGCTAGACCTAGAGCAGGAGATTTTTCCTCACCTATTGCAGCCTTATTTCAACCTGTCGATTTCTTATTTAAATTATTTGGGAAAAAACCTAAACAACTTAAAAAACTTCAAAAAATTAAAAAAGAAGATAATCTTCGTAAAATTATGGCTGGTAAATTTGACCGTGAAGTAATGATGGAATATCTTGAAATGGACAGAAATGACCTTATGAAGTTAATTTCAGATTGTAACTACTCAGAATATTTTGTCAAAAATGCTAGTGATTTACAAATGATTGAAGCCGTTCTTGATTGTTATGAAGTGTATAAGGCGCTTAAAAATGGTAAAATAGAACGAAGTAGACTACCTACAAAAAAAAGAAATTAAAAACTTAATTTTATGTTTATATAGCAACAAAAAAAACCAGCATAAGCTGGTTTTTTTTATATGGTAATGAGTTTGTCCTATTGGTTTCCTAATATTATAGGCATTCCACTTTTTCCAGAACCAATGATGACTACTTTACTATTAGAGGATTGAGACAATTTAATTGTAGCTTCAATTCCTTTGTCTTGTAAAATCCTATCATTTAATGAAGCACTTAAAATCTTATTAGCATCAGCTTTACCTTGAGCCTCAATAATCTGCTTTTCAGCCTCTTTTTTAGCTGTAACTAATCTAAACTCATATTCTAAAGACTCTTGCTCTTGTTTTAATTTACGTTCAATAGCTGTTTTAATTGTAGGTGGAAGTGTTACATCTCTCACTAAAACTGAATTTAATTGTATGTATTGAGGACTTAATATTTTTTTTGTCTCCTCGAATATTTCTGTTTGTATAGCATCTCTTTTTGTAGAATACAATTGTTCTGGTGTATAACGCCCAACAACACTTCTAGTAGCTGATCTAATAGCTGGTATAATTACATCGTCTTCATAAGCTTCACCTCTAGTTTGGTGAAGTAAAGCAACTGTTGCTGTGGTAGCTTGGTACAAAACCGAAGCATCTAACTTAATTTCTAATCCATTAGATGATAAAACAGACATTTTTTCCTCAAACAACTCTTGTTGTCTAACATTATATTTGAAAACCTTGTTCCAGGGCATTACTAAATTAAACCCTTCATCTAGAGGCGGAGTATCTGTAACCACACCACCTATCCACTCATATAAAACCCCACGTTCTCCTGAACCAATTGTTACCGCAGATTTAGAAATCAATACAATTGTTGTTAAAATTATTCCTATAGTAAATAAAGCTCCTTTTGGAAATTTAAATTCAATTTGATTATTTGCCATTTTTTTTATTTTTTAATATTTATGCTAATTTACAACTTAATGTTCTCTTTCTAAGCTGTTATCTAAAATTATCTAATAAAATCAATTGGTATTTATACTTTACCAAAGTATTTTCTAATAAACCATTCTAATGATAATAGGAAGATAACGAACAACATCATCCAGGTTTTATCAATAAGACTTGTTGAGATTTCTTTAGATTTTTGTTCAATATTAAACCTATTATCATTTACTAATTTATCAATAAGTAAATGATAATTATCTTCAAAATATAACTCTCCTTTTGTTTTTTTTGCTAAAAGACCTAATTTATTGCTATTTGCACTTGTGAATTGTTCTTCTACAAAAAAATCATTGACTACAAAACTTCCTTTTTTTGAAATATTTTGCCCCTCTACAGTCAGTATATACTCATATTTCCCCGAATTTAATGAATTTAAATATATTTGATATGAGGAATCAAATAATGAAAAAGGTAGTATACTCTTTTCATTTGTATCCTTATTAACGATGGTAAGTAAAAGAGTTGCTCTATTGTCAAATTGGTAGTTTTCATCTACATAAAAAGCACTAATTAATATCTTTGAATTTATATTGTAAGAGGGTTTAATTTCTAAATCTAACCGATCTCTAATTTTTTTGTTTGTAGTGTATTGAATAATACTTCCTATAAATTTGTCAAAATATTGGAAAGAATTATCTTTTTGAAAACTACTCGACCTCCATTTCCAGAGATCTTCACCAAATAAAAATATTTTTTTATGATTACGCTCATTCGTAGAGATTAATAATGGTTTTTGAGAAGAAAATCCATTAATATTTTGAAATAATAAAGTTTGATGCGGTATAGATATTGTTAATTCTCCAAAATAGTCTAATAAGGGTGGAAAATTTTCAAAGCCAATATTTTTTTGAGAAAAAGTTAAAAAACTACTATTAAATGCTGCTGAATAATTTTCCAACTGGTTGATGTTCTTCTTGTTAATCCCAAGAGATTTAGTATTAATGAATGACCAATCTGTTTTTGAACCTGTAATTAATACAAAGGATAATTTTTTGCTATTTAATTGATTTAATAATAAATTAAACTTTTCATCAGGCTGATATAGTATAACTGTTTGATAATCATCAATTTGATTTTTTTCGTTACTTATAATTTCTATATTAACTTTTCGCTGTTTGTCACTTTCAATCGCTTTTTTTAAAGCACCTAAATCTGGATGATAAAAAGAACTAACAATTAAAATTTTAGATTGTTTATTGTTAACCTCAACTGAAAAGTTCTTAGAATTATTAGTTTTATTTTTTTCATTTTTTAGAGATTGTATTTTTGATTTAAATAAGTTTGGTCCTTCTTGAGTTGCTTTAATAAAGGTTTTAAGTATTCTTGAATTATTAGTTTTAGTGAAGTTAACTTGTTTGTTAAAAATAATTTTTCCATTTTTTTCTATGCTGTAACGAAGACTTACGGGTTGATCCCCATCATATTGTAAAATTGTTTCAACTGGAAATTTATTATTAATAAAACTATATCTATTTACATTTATTTGTGAAATTTTAACATCTTTATATTTGCTTGTGTCTCCTACAACTATTGGGAAAATAGGTTCTTTAATTTTGACATATTGATAATCATTCCCTAGGGTTTGATTACCGTCGGAAATTAAAAGTATTGGATTAGTTGTGTTTTTTTGAATCTTAGAAATTCTTTTTAATGGAATAGAGATATCTGTTTGATTCTCATCAAAATTAAAAGTATCATTCAATTGGAATTTATTTCCAAAAGAATAATAATCAATATTAAATTTTTTATTTAGTTTTTTATCAGTTTTTAAGCTTTCTAAAATATGTTTTACTAGACTGTCTTTTTTAAAATACTTAATCGATGAGGAATTATCTACAAGTACAGAAAGCTTTGTCTTTTGGGGAAATAATACCTTCTCAGGTATTGTCGGATTTATTAGCAATAGTATAATTAAAAATATAGNGAGGGAACGAATTATNGCTAAAACTAAGTTTATTTTAGTGGGTTGTTTTACCTTATAATAGTACAAATAATAACCAAAAAAACTACTAAAAAGTAAACCCAGAAGAATCCATATGATTAAGTACTTTTCCAAAAAATTATATTTATGTGAAAGATATAAAAAAAACCTAGACAGCTTTGGTGTCTAGGTTTGTTTTATAAATACTTTATTGTGTTTATGTCAACATCCCTCCGTCAACAGATAAGGTTTGACCAGTAATATAACTACTCATATCAGAAGCTAAAAATACACACGCATTCGCAATGTCTTCTGGACTTCCTCCTCTTTTTAAAGGAATTGCATCTCTCCAACTTTGTACTGTAGCTTCATCTAATTTTCCTGTCATTTCAGTTTCAATAAAACCCGGAGCAATCACATTACTTCTAATATTTCTTGATCCTAATTCTAAAGCAACCGATTTAGAAAAACCTACGATACCTGCTTTAGAGGCTGCATAGTTTGATTGTCCAGCGTTTCCTTTTAATCCAACTACAGAACTCATGTTAATAATTGACCCTGCACGTTGCTTCATCATTGGTCTAATGACAGCTTTTGTCATGTTAAATACCGACTTAAGGTTTACTTCAATTACTTTATCGAAATCGTCTTCAGAAATTCTCATTAACAAATTGTCTTTGGTAATTCCTGCATTGTTAACCAACACATCGATACTTCCAAATTCTTTTAATATTTCTTTTGCTAATTCTTGAGCTGTATCAAATTCAGCTGCATTTGATTGATATCCTTTAGCCTTGATTCCTAAAGCATTTAATTCAGTTTCTAAAGCAATGGCTGCATCTACTGAAGAACTATAGGTAAAAGCTATATTAGCTCCTTGTTTTGCAAATTCAACTGCAATTCCACGTCCAATTCCACGAGTAGCTCCAGTTATGATTGCAATTTTATTTTCTAATAATTTCATAAATTAATAATAGTTTATTTTCAAATATAATTCTTTTTTTAACAAAAAATCCTCGTATCAAATACGAGAATTTTTATTAGAATAGATTTAATTCTAGTAATTATTTTAATACACTTGCAATCATTTCTCCGATTTTAGCAGGAGAATCAACTACGTGAATTCCATTTTCTGCTAAAATTTTCATTTTTGCTTGTGCAGTATCATCTTCACCTCCAACAATAGCTCCAGCATGCCCCATAGTTCTTCCTGCTGGCGCAGTCTGACCTGCTATAAAACCTACAACTGGCTTTCTATTTCCGTCAGCTTTGATCCATTTAGCAGCTTCCGCTTCTAATTGACCTCCAATTTCACCAATCATGACAATTGCTTCAGTTTCATCATCATTCATTAATAATTCAACTGCTTCTTTTGTTGTGGTACCTATAATAGGATCTCCTCCAATACCAATAGCTGTTGTAATTCCGTATCCTTGTTTTACAACTTGATCGGCAGCTTCATAGGTTAATGTACCTGATTTAGAAACGATTCCAACTTTACCTTTTTTGAAGATAAATCCTGGCATAATGCCAACTTTAGCTTCATCTGGAGTAATTACACCTGGACAGTTTGGACCAACCAATGTACAATCTTTACCATCGATATATGCTTTTACTTTTACCATATCAGCAGTAGGAATTCCTTCTGTAATACAAATGATTACTTTAATTCCAGCATCCGCAGATTCCATAATTGCATCTGCAGCAAAAGCAGGTGGTACAAAAATTATAGAAGTATCAGCTCCAACTTTCTCTACTGATTCTTTAACAGTGTTGAATACCGGCTTTCCAAGGTGTTCTTGTCCTCCTTTTCCTGGAGTAACTCCTCCTACTACATTTGTTCCGTAATCAATCATTTGACCTGCGTGAAATGTTCCTTCACCACCTGTAAAACCTTGAACGATAATTTTTGAATCTTTATTTACTAAAACACTCATGTTATAATTTTATCTGATAATTTGTGCAAAAATACTTTATTGTTTGAAGCAAAAAAAGAAAATTATCTTTTCTTTTCTTCTCTCATTAATCTCTTTAAATACGCTAACTCTTTTAACTTTTCTCGTGATTCTGATATGGGTGTTCCAAAATAAGTCTTACCTCCTGGAATTGACTTTGTTACTCCTGTTTGGCCTAAAATAACAGCACCTTTTCCAATGGTAATCCCGCTGTTGGTTCCTACTTGTCCCCAAAGGGTTACTTCGTCTTCAATAATTACACAACCAGCAATACCAGTTTGTGAGGCTATTAGGCATTTTTTTCCAATCTTAGTGTCATGACCAACATGAACCTGATTATCTATTTTTGTTCCATTNCCAATTGTTGTATCTCCTGTAACTCCCTTGTCTATAGTACAAGAAGCTCCAATATGAACATTGTCTTTTAAAATTACTCTACCTCCTGAGATTAATTGATCGAAGCCCTCTGGTCTATTCTTGTAGTAAAATGCATCAGCACCTAATACAGTATTTGCATGAATCACTACATTATCACCTATAACGGTGTTATCGTAAATCGTAACATTGGGATGAATCAAACAACTTTTTCCAATTTTCACATTGTTTCCAATAAAAACATTTGGCTGAACAACCGTNCCTTCTCCTATACTAGCGGTAGTAGCNATACTTTCTTTAGAATTTTTAAAAGGGTTAAAATGATTTGTAATTTTATTGAAATCACGAAATGGATCATCTGAAATCAACAGTGACTTTCCTTCTGGACAATCAACTTCTTTATTAATTAAAATAGTTGTGGCAGCAGATTCTAATGCTTTTTGGTAATACTTTGGGTGATCAACAAAAACAATATCTCCAGATTCTACAACATGAATTTCATTAATACCTGAAATTAAGAAATCTTGATCACCAACAAATTTTGCATCAATTAGAGTAGCTATTTTTTGTAAAGTTTGTACAATTTTAAATTTCATTCAGAATCTTTAAACTTTAATTCTTTCTTGATAAGTTCCTTTAGTNGTTTCAACTTTAATTTTATCTCCTTCATTAATAAAAAGNGGAACGTTTACAGTAGCCCCAGATTCTACTTTTGCAGGCTTAGTGGCATTTGTAGCTGTATTACCTTTAACACCTGGCTCTGTGTGAATTACCTCCAAAATAACACTGGCTGGCATATCTACAGATAATGGCATATCATCTTCAGAATTAATGATTATGGTGACAGTCTCTCCTTCTTTCATTAANTCTGGTGAATCTAATGTGCTTTTTTGTAATTCAATTTGACTATAGTCATCATTATTCATAAAATGATAGGTTTCACCTTCATTATATAAGTATTGAAACTTATGAGTTTCTACACGAACATCTTCAATTTTTCTTCCGGCTGGAAAAGTATTATCAACTACCTTTCCATTGGTTACACTTTTAAGTTTTGTTCTAACAAAAGCAGGTCCTTTTCCTGGTTTTACATGTAAAAATTCTATAATCTTGTATATATCATTATTGTACCTAATGCATAATCCGTTTCTAATGTCTGATGTTGTTGCCATAGTAATATGATCCTTGTTTAATGTTTAAATAGTAATTGTAAAATTTAATTAACCTCCCCAATATCCTTTCATAATACCTCTTTGTGAATTTCGAATAAATAATAATATTTCATCTCTTTCAGAGGTAGCTTCCATTTCGGCTTCAATTTTCTCAACAGCTTGAGTGGTATTATAATTTTTTTGATAAAGTATTCTGTATATATTCTGAATTTCACTTATCTTTTGAGTAGAAAAACCTCTTCGACGTAANCCAATAGAGTTAATTCCTACATAAGACAAAGGCTCTTTTGCAGCTTTTGTATAGGGCGGNACNTCTTTCCTAACTAAAGACCCACCAGAAACCATAGCATGATCACCTATATGAATAAATTGATGAATTGCAGCTAGACCACCAATTATTGCATATTCTCCAATACTAACATGACCTGCTAAAGCCACTCCATTCACAACAATAGCATTATTACCAATAACACAATCATGAGCGATATGGACTGTTGCCATAATTAATACATTTTCTCCTATTTTTGTTTCACCAGAAGCACTAGTACCTCTATTGATAGTTACACATTCACGAACAGTTGTATTATCACCAATAATTGTAAGTGAATCTTCTCCCTCAAATTTTAAATCTTGTGGAATGGCAGAAATCACTGCACCAGGAAATATTCTACAATTTTTACCGATCCTAGCACCTTCCATGATGGTTACATTAGATCCAATCCAAGTTCCTGATCCAATGTGAACGTTAGCATGTATCGTTGTAAATGGCTCGATAACAACATTTCTAGCTATTTTTGCTTGAGGATGAACGTAAGCTAATGGTTGATTCATGATTCTGGTCTTTTTGATATTTGTGCCATTAACTCAGCTTCAACAACTAATCTATTATTGGCATATCCATAAGCTTGCATATGACAGATACCTCTTCTTATTGGAGTAATCAATTCTGCTTTGAAAATTAGAGTATCACCTGGTAATACCTTTTGCTTAAACTTAACTTTATCTATTTTCATAAAGTAAGTCAAATAGTTTTCTGGGTCAGGAACGGTGCTTAAAACTAAAATACCTCCACATTGAGCCATCGCTTCAACCTGAAGTACACCAGGCATTACGGGTGCTCCTGGAAAATGTCCTGTAAAAAACCCTTCATTCATGGTAACATTTTTCATTCCTATAACATGCTTATCAGACAATTCTATAATTCTATCTACAAACAAGAAGGGTGGTCTATGTGGTAAAATATCCATAATTTGATGAATATCCATTAATGGAGGAACATTCAAATCAATTTGAGGAATATTATTTCTTTTTTCTAACTTTATAACTTTTGCTAATTTTTTAGCAAATTGAGTGTTTACTAGATGCCCTGGCTTATTAGCAATAATCTTACCTCTAATACGAGTACCTGTAAGGGCTAAATCTCCAATAACATCAAGAAGTTTATGTCTAGCTGCTTCGTTTGCCCAATGTAAATTTAGATTGTCTAAAATTCCATTAGACTTAACTTTAATGTCCTCTTTTTTGAATGCTTTTTTTAATTTCTGCATCGTTGTATCAGATAATTCCTTGTCAACATATACAATAGCATTATTAAGATCACCTCCTTTTATAAGATCATTTTCTAATAACATTTCTATTTCATGAAGAAAGCTAAAAGTTCTTGCGTCTGCTATTTCTTCTTTAAAATCTGAAATTCTATCTAATGTTGCATTCTGAGTACCTAAAATTTTTGTACCAAAATCTACCATAGTAGTAACTTGATATTCATCAGAAGGCATTAAAATTATTTCACTTCCTGTGATTTCGTCTTTGTGTGAAATAATTTCTTTAACTATATATTCTTCAATGTCAGCATCTAAAGTTTTAATTCCGGCTTTTTCTAATGCTTTTACAAAAAACTTTGATGAACCATCCATAATAGGAGGTTCAGATGCATTAATTTCAATCATTAAATTATCAATATCTAAGCCAACTGCTGCGGCTAACACGTGCTCTGAAGTTTGGATTAAAACACCATTTTTTTCAAGGTTTGTACCTCTTTGGGTATTAACAACATATTCTGCCTTTGCTTCTATTGTTGGACTTCCTGTTAAATCAACTCTTCTGAAAGCAAATCCATGATTTTCAGGAGCAGGCTTGAAGGTCATTTTAACCTCATTACCAGTATGTAATCCCACACCTGATAAACTAACCTCATTTTGTATTGTTTTCTGTTTTTTACTCATCATTTAAATTTTGAGTATTAAGTTCTTTTTCTAATTTGTTAATTCTACTAATAGTTTTTGGCAGATTCTTAAAGTATACATATGATTTATTAAAATCAGAGTAAGCAAACGCAGGCGATCCTTGAACGACTTCGTGGTCTTTTAAGTTTTTTGAAATTCCGGACTGAGCTTGTATCTTTAAAAAACTTCCAAGAGTAAGATGTCCAGCAATACCTACTTGACCTCCAATCATGCACCCCTCACCTAGCTTTGTAGATCCTGCTATACCTGTCTGTGCAGCAATAACAGTNTTTCTACCTATTTCAACATTGTGGGCAATCTGAACTTGATTGTCTAATTTAACCCCACTCCTTATAATTGTTGATCCAAGTGTAGCTCTGTCTATCGTTGTACTTGACCCTATATCTACATTGTTTTCTATAATAACATTTCCAGTTTGTGGTATTTTAACAAACTCCCCTTTTTCNTTGGGNGTAAAGCCAAACCCATCTGAACCAATGATTGCTCCTGAATGAAATGTGCAATCATTTCCAATTTCTGATTCTGAATAAATTTTTACTCCTGAAAAAATCAAACAATTATTACCAATCGTTACATTATCTCCAATATAAACATTTGGATAAATTTTTACATTTTCACCAACTGTAACATTTTCACCAATATAACTAAATGCACCGATATACTCATCTTTGCCAATGGACGCTGAATTTGATATATAATTGGGCTCCTCTCTTCCTAGCTTGTTATTCTTAACTTGGTTGTAGAATTCTAGTACTTTTGAAAAAGCTTTATAAGCGTCTTTAACTCTTATCAAAGTTGTACTAACATGTTTCTCCAATTTAAATGTATCATTGACAATAGTTATTGAAGCTTCTGTAGTGTATAAATAAGAATTATATTTAGGGTTAGATAAAAACGTAAGAGATCCGTCTGTGCCTTCTTCTATTTTTGAGAGTCTAAAAACTTCGGCTTCAGAATCCCCTTCAATTTCACCTTCTAGGATTTGAGCTATTTGGTTGGCTGTGAATTTCATCTTCTGCAAAAGTATAAAAAATTGTAAGATTAGGCTAATTCCATTTTCTTAGGATAGCAAATAAAAAACTTTTTAACTGGTTTGGAGAGTGCTTGCAAATTTAATTGATCAGATGCTAGGACTATATCTTCAATATCCCCATTTTTATTTAAAATCTTAATTGGCTGGTTTTTATTATAAGCTTGATTAGAAATATCTCCATTGAATACAAAATATGAAGCTTCTTTTTCTGTTAGACCTGATGAAATCATTAATTTATTTGTAAACGTTAAAAAATCAATTTCTGAAACCAATTCGTCAAAGATTTCAATCTTTAAGAGATTCCTATTTACTATCATACTAGATAAATTAGAAATAATTTTGTCAGAATGGTTAGTCCATTCTTTAATTGCAGACAATAGATCATAATCATCTAACTCAGAAAATAACGCTAAAACTTTTGCATCAAAATTATCTTTATTCGTTTTGTTGTATAAGAAATAACGCAATGAAGAACTGCAGAATAGATCTATTTTTTTTTCAGCTAACTCCTTTGCTCTCTTAAGAACTTTAACTAACATGTGTTCTGCCACTATACTAGTTTTATGAAGATATACTTGCCAATACATCAACCTTCGCGCAATTAAAAATTTTTCTACAGAATATATACCCTTTTTTTCAATGACTAACTCGTCATTGACTACATTCATCATAGCAATTAATCTATCTGAACTAATATTTCCTTCAGCAACTCCAGTATAGAAACTATCTCTTTTCAAATAATCTAATCTATCAATATCTAACTGACTAGAAATTAGTTGTTGTAAAAAAAGACGATGATATTTACCCGTAAAAATTTCAATCGCTAAATCTAATTTTCCATTAAATTCTTTATTGAGTTGTTGCATATATTTTAAGGAAATTTCCTCATGTGTAATTCCTGTGACGATACTATGCTCAAGAGCGTGAGAAAATGCACCGTGACCAATGTCATGAAGTAAAATAGCAATACACAAAGCAGTTTCCTCATCTTTTGAAATCTTCACCCCTTTCATAGTTAATACACTTATTGCTTTCTGCATTAAATGAAGACACCCCAAAGCATGATGNAAACGAGTATGATTAGCTCCTGGATATACTAGATTGGAGAGCCCCATTTGTGATACTCTTCTTANGCGTTGAAAACTTGCATGTTCAATAATATCGAAGATTAAACTATTTGGTATTCTTATAAAACCATATATAGGGTCATTCAATATTTTTAATTTGTTTGTTGATTGGTAATTCAAATCCTCAAATTTTTTTTATGATTACAAACTAAAGCCTAAATTTACGCTTTACAAAGTATAATCTATCTTTATTAGGAATATTTTATCATTTTCAAAGTATTCAAATCATAACAAATAAATACTTTTAACGTTTTAAAAGTAAAAAAATAATTTAATTATGAATAGTATTCAGATTTTATGGGTTGATGATGAAATAGATTTATTAAAGCCTCACATTTTATTTCTTGAACAAAAAGGGTACAATCTCACCTCCTGTACTAATGGAGCTGATGCTATAGAATTAGTTAAAAAATCTAATTTTGATATCATTTTTTTAGATGAGAATATGCCTGGAATTAATGGTTTAGAGACATTATCAGAAATCAAACAATTGCAATCTAATTTACCCGTGGTAATGATTACAAAAAGTGAGGAGGAATATATCATGGAAGAAGCTATTGGTTCTAAAATTGCAGATTATCTCATAAAGCCTGTAAATCCCAATCAAATCTTATTAAGTCTTAAAAAAAATCTTGATCATTCTAGATTAATTTCAGAAAAGACCACCTCAAACTATCAACAAGAATTTCGAAAAATATCGATGGATTTAATGTCTGTCAATTCACATGAAGATTGGGTGGAATTGTATAAAAAATTAGTGCACTGGGAACTTGAATTGGAAAACATTAATGACTCTAGTATGCTTGAAATTCTGGAAAGTCAGAAATCTGAAGCCAATAACTTATTTTATAAATTTATTAAAAAAAATTACCAAGAGTATTTAACGTCATCTAATCAACCCACGTTTTCACACACAATGTTCAAAAATTATNTTGTGCCTAATCTATCTAGTGATCAAGGTGTTTTATGGATTGTAATTGATAATTTGAGATACGATCAATATCGAATGCTAGAACCCTTAATAAATAACTATTACAAAAAAGAAGAAGAATATTCATATTATAGTATTCTACCTACCGCTACTCAATATGCAAGAAATTCTATTTTTTCAGGTTTAATGCCCTCTGAAATGGAAAAAAAACATCCAAAATTATGGAAAAATGATACAGATGAAGGTGGTAAAAATATGTTTGAAAATGAATTTTTGAGACATCAAATTAATAGATTAAATCTTTCAATTAATCATGAATATTATAAAATCACTTCTTTAAAAGATGGGAAAGAATTAGCTACCAACTATAATGGAACTAAACAGAATGATCTAACTGTTTTAGTATATAACTTTGTAGATATGTTATCCCATGCTAAGACGGAAATGGAAGTTATAAAAGAACTCGCAGGAGATGATAAAGCTTACAGATCTTTAACTGTTAGTTGGTTTAAAAATTCTCCTTTGTTTGAAATAATTAAAAAAGCTCAACAACTGAATCAAAAGCTAATTATTACAACAGATCATGGAACTATTAATTGTAAAAATCCAACTAAGATTATAGGTGATAGAAATATAAGTTCAAATTTAAGGTATAAGACAGGTAAAAGTATTTCGTATTCAGAAAAGGATGTTTTTGCTGTAAAAAATCCAAAAGATATATTTTTACCTAGTATTAGTTTTAATAGTCCATTTATTTTTGCGAAAGAAGACTTATTTTTTGCTTACCCAAATAATTATAATCATTTTGTAAATTACTATAAGAATACATATCAACATGGAGGAGTTTCTTTAGAGGAAATGATAATTCCTTGCGTTGTTTATAGCCCTAAATAATTTTCAATGTCTATGAATAAAAACTACTCGTTATTAAATTTGAATCAAATTGCAAAAGATATTATAAAAAATTCTAAGCATAAAGTTCTTTTGTTTCATGGAGAGATGGGAGTTGGTAAAACAACACTAATAAAGGAAATTTGTAAAGAATTAGGAACTGATGACATCACAAGCTCTCCAACTTTTTCGATTGTTAATGAGTATATTACATTAAATNATGAAACTATTTATCATTTTGATTTTTATAGGTTAAATAATGAGGAAGAAGCTTACAATATTGGTGTTGAAGATTATTTTCACACAGATGCTTGGTGTCTTATTGAATGGCCTTTAGTAATTAAAAATTTACTACCTTTAATAACAAATAATATTTATTTAACTAGGTTAGATGATGACCAACGTAATATTCAACTTAAATAAATTATGAGTGCATTCTCTCCATTTAGTAAAGAGGAATTAATTCCTCAGACAGAAATGTTAGAAATAAAAAAACAAAAAGGGAAATTATATATNGGACTCCCAAAAGAAACTCTTTTTGAAGAGAGAAGGATTTGCTTAACTCCAGATGCCGTCTCTGCCTTAACCAACAATGGTCATAGAATTGTTATTGAAGTTGGTGCTGGAGAAGGTTCTAATTATTCTGATAATGAATACTCTGAAGCAGGTGCTAAAATATCATATGACACCACAGAAGTTTTCTCCTGTAGTATTGTTTTAAAAGTAGCTCCACCTACACTAGATGAAATCGCTATGATATCTCCCCAAAGTATATTAATATCAGCACTTCAGATTAAAACCCAAACAAAAAGCTATTTTGAAGCGCTTTCAAAAAAAAGAATAACAGCAGTTGCNTTTGATTATATTAAGGATGAACATGGTGTCTATCCTATTGTTAAATCCTTGAGTGAAATTGCTGGAACAGCTTCTGTACTTATTGCTGCAGAGTTAATGAATAATCTAAATAAAGGTAATGGACTGCTATTGGGTAATATTGGAGGGGTGCCACCAACCGATGTTGTAATTATTGGTGCAGGAACAGTTGGTGAATTTGCAGCGAGATCTGCCCTAGGTTTAGGGGCTAGAGTAAAAGTTTTTGACAACTCAATAACTAAGCTAAGAAAATTACAACATTGTTTAAATACTCCTATTTATACTTCTACAATTCAACCAAAAACATTAGCTAAAGCTTTACGAAGGTGTGATATAGCTGTGGGATCAATTAGAGGAAAAGAGCGTACACCAATAGTAGTATCAGAAACTACGGTTCAAACTATGAAAAAAGGTGCAATTATTGTAGACGTTAGTATAGATAGAGGTGGCTGTTTTGAAACATCAAATATAACCTCTCATTCCAATCCTACTTTTGAAAAACACGGAGTTATTCATTATTGTGTGCCTAATATACCTTCTAGATATGCTCGAACTGCATCTTTTGCAATTAGCAACATGTTTACCCCTTACCTTCTAAATATTGCTGAAGAAGGAGGTTTTGAAAACGCGGCTAGATTTGATAAAACCATTAGAAATGGCATGTATTTTTATCATGGCGTTTTAACTAATAAAACCGTTTCCGAATGGTTTGATTTACCATTTAGAGATATTAATTTAATATTTATATAATTCCCCCCCCCGGAATATAGGTAGTTTGAAATTTCATTATTAATAATTAAAAAAATAGAGGTAATTTTAGTTTATTAAGAAGATAAATTAGTATCAATTATTTAAAAAAATACTAATTTTGAACCATGAATTTATTTAAACGTTTTATTTATTATTTGATAGGTGTATCCTTTGGAAGTATTGTAGTTTATTTTATTTGGAAAGGAAAAGATGTTTCTTTTGATTATGGAATGGATGCTAGAACTTTGAAGACAATTAGAACTAAAAAGCTTCATTATTCTGAAAATGCTAAATTAGCGATGAAAGATATAGCAATTGACTCTTCAGCCATTCTCTCAATTCTAAAAAATGGTGATGTAGATTTTGGAAAAAGCAATCAACATAAAAAACCGTGTCCTGAATATTTAATTAGCGGAACACATTTCGAAAAAGAATTTGAACTTTGGATTAAACGTTGTGATTCTATTGCTACGATTGAAAAAATTACTGTGAATAAATAACTGTTTTAGTAGAGATAAATAGTTAGTTCTGTCTAACAGTCTTTTAAAAAATGTTCTTTTATTTTACCAACATTTTTTATTGTCTTTTCAATCCATTGCGCATAAAGGTTTTCTTTTTCTTCGGGTGTTAGGCTCCAATCAACTGCACTAGTTCTTAATTTATAGGTAAGGTTTTCAAGAATTATAGCTGCTGCAACTGAGATGTTTAAACTTTCAGTAAATCCTACCATAGGAATTTTTAAAATCCCATCTGCATTCTTAATAACTTCATCTGAAACTCCTGTCTTTTCAACTCCAAAAACAAAAGCAGATTTTTTAGAAATATCAAAATCATGTACTATACTTGTGTTGTTATGTGGAGAAGTAGCAATGATCTGATACCCTTTACTTTTTAGAGTATTTAAACAGGCTGCTGTGTTATTAGTTTCCTTTTTATAATTATGAAATGACAACCATTTTTGAGAACCCTTAGCAATATTTTTAGAAACATTACTCATGTATTTATTTTCAATTACGTGAACATCTTGTATTCCAAAAATTTCACAAGATCTAACTACAGCACTTGAATTGTGTTGTTGATAAATATCTTCTAGTACAACTGTAAAATGTCTGGTCCTATCTTTTAAAATTTGTCTAAAAAGATTTTTTCTCTTCTCTGTTACAAAACCCTCTAAATAAGTAAGTAACTTTGTATTCTTGTTTAACATGATTTAACAAACTTACTAATTTTAAAAATTCTTTGTCTTTGAAAAAAATGGTGGTTTTAACTGGTGCTGGAATGAGTGCTGAAAGTGGTATCAAAACTTTTAGAGATGCTAATGGTTTGTGGGAAGGTCATGATGTAATGGATGTTGCAACTCTTGATGCCTTTAAGAGGAATCCTCAACTTGTCCTGGAGTTCTACAATCAACGAAGAAGACAATTATTGCAGGTTGTTCCTAATAAAGGACATAAGAACCTTAAAACGCTTGAAAAGTATTATGAGGTACATATTATTACCCAAAATGTAGATGATTTACACGAAAGAGCAGGGAGTTCAAAAATAATACACCTTCATGGTGAATTAAGAAAAGTAAGAAGCACTAAAAATGAAAATTATGTTTTAGATTGGTCTAAAGACTTAAATCTTGGAGATGTTGATAAAGATGGAAATCAATTACGCCCTCATATTGTTTGGTTTGGCGAACATGTTCCTGAAATGGAGAAAGCCATAGAACTTACAAAGAAAGCGGACCTTTTGGTCATTATTGGTTCATCTATGCAAGTATATCCAGCAGCAGGATTAGTTAATTATAGTTCAAAAAACACTCCTATATATGTTATAGACCCAGTACCTCCTATCGCTAAAAATTATGATGTAACATTTATAAAAAGTAAAGCACAAGAAGGCACTGAGCGTTTAATTAAGATGTTAACCGATTGAAGAATTCATATAATTCTCCTCTTGAAATCTGACTCCCTTTTTCAATTAAATTAAAAATTTCTGTATTTTTTTCCTTTGAATAAACTTTACTTCCTTTTAAGTAGTCTATCGCTTGATCTTTTGGATTTTCTAATAGCCACTTATAACCTTCTTCAGAAAGTAAATCTATGTCTTTATTAATTGTAATCACAATTCTATATATAGCTTCTTTTTCACATTTAAAAAGATTCACTGACTTCTGAGAAAAATGTTCTAAATACTCTACTTTGTTTAAAACATCCTCCCATACCATATCACTAAAAACGCATAACTCATTCTCTACTAATGCAGAATTTTGAGATTTCATTTTATTCCATTCCTCTATATCAATTTTTTGAGTCGCTAAAAACTGAGCAAACTCTTGATGTAATGACTCAAACTGTTCCTTGGTAAGTTTTCTATATTTCATATTGTAAAAATATTCTTAGAAGTATTTGTTTTGCCTAATGGGATAAAAATAAAAAAACTCAAACATAGTTTGAGTTTTTTTATTTAATTAACAAATGTTATCGAATAGATTAGCTTTCAGCTACTACTTCAAAAGTAATGTCAGCAACTACTTCTCTGTGTAATCTGATAGCAGCTTGGTATTTACCTAATCTTTTAACAGAACCACCAACAACTTTGATGAATTTTTTGTCAACTTCAGTACCAGTTTTGGCAATAGCTTCTGCTAAATTAATGTTGTTTACTGAACCAAATAATTTGTCTCCAGATCCAACCTTTGAAGCAATCTTAATTTCTAACCCTTTAATTGTTTCAGCTATTACATTTGCATCTTCAATTAATTTAGCTTCTTTAAAAGCTCTTTGTTTTACGTTTTCAGCTAATACTTTCTTTGCAGAAGAAGTTGCTAAAGCAGCATATCCGTGAGGAATTAAATAATTTCTACCGTAACCATTCTTAACAGTTACAACATCATCTTTAAATCCTAAATTTTCTACGTCTTGTTTTAAAATCAGTTCCATAATTCTACTTCTTTAATTATTTCAACATATCTCCAACGTATGGCATTAATGCCAAATGACGAGCTCTTTTAATAGCCTGTGCAACTTTACGTTGATATTTTAGTGATGTTCCTGTTAAACGTCTTGGTAAAATCTTACCTTGTTCATTTACTAAATACATTAAGAAGTTAGCATCTTTATAATCGATGTATTTCATACCGTTCTTTTTGAAACGGCAATACTTTGCTTCTTTTTTAGTTTCAATGTCAAGCGGAGTTAGGTATCTTACCTCACCTTGCTTGTTTCCTTTTGCTTGTTGTTCAATAGTCGATGCCATGCCTTATTTTTTTGAAGATTTAACACGTTCTCTTCTTTTTTCAGCCCAAGCTTCAGCATGCTTATCTAACCTCACAGTTAAGTAACGCATAACGCTGTCATCTCTTCTGAATTCTAATTCAAACGATGTAATTGCTTCACCAGCTACTTTGTAATCAAGTAAATGATAAAACCCACTTTTTTTCTTTTGGATTGGATATGCTAATTTTTTTAAGCCCCAATCCTCTTTAGAAATCATTTCGGCACCTCTAGAAACCAAATAGTCCTCAAACTTTTGTACTGTCTCCTTTATCTGAGTATCAGATAAAACGGGATTCAAAATGAAAACAGTTTCGTAATGATTCATAATAGTTATTTATTTATGTTTATTTTAAGGCTGCAAATATAATGACTTTTTTAATTCTGACAATGCATAATTACATCAGAAAATAAAAGGAATCAAAAAAGCACAACGCTCTGATCTCTGGTCTACTTATTTTTAACTATGGTTTTACAGCAGTTACTTTAAAACCTGCTTTTCTCAACAGCTTAATTACTCCATTTTTTTTTGGAAATTTTTCGGCTCCTACTCCAAAGAAANTCGGTTGTTTTTTTGTAAGCTATTCAAGGGTAGAAATTCAATTTTTATTTTTCATAGTCTAATACGCATCTACATCAATAATAAAACGAATAGGCCTAAAATCTGCAACTGCTTGAAAAGTATTTTTGATTTTATGAAGCGCTGACTTTGTTTTCCCTAGAGATTGCTTTGGAGGAACCTTAATCATTACATTTTTAATGTACTGATTTCTTATTCTAGACACATGAGGCTCGGATGGGCCTAAAACATTTTCTCTGAAGGTGTTTTGTAATGCTTTTGACAGCCAATTAATACCAGCATCTACTTTCTGATGATCTTTATGTTTTAATGTTATTTTTATTAAACGAAAATATGGGGGGTAATGGTATTGCCAACGATCTTGCAATTGTTCTTTAAACATTGCTATATAATCTGTCGAAGAAACCTGTTGTAATATTTGATGATATGGATTGAAAGTTTGTATGATTACTTTTCCTTGTTTTTTTGATCGCCCTGCCCTACCCGAAACTTGAACCATCAATTGAAATGCACGTTCATGTGCTCTAAAGTCTGGGAAGTTTAGCATCATATCTGCATTTAAAATTCCTACCAAAGAAACATTATCAAAATCTAATCCTTTGGATAACATTTGAGTCCCTACCAAAACATCTATTTCCTTTGCCTCGAAAGCTCCAATAATTTTTTGATAGCCATATTTTCCACGTGTAGTGTCTAAATCCATTCTTCCAATTGAATAATCGGGAAATAATTCTTTCAATTCTAATTCAATTTGTTCTGTTCCAAATCCTTTGGTGTCTAATGTATTACTTCCACATGCACCGCAACTATTTGGCATTGCTCTTTGATAATTACAATAATGACATTTTAACTCGTATTTATACTTATGAAAGGTTAAGCTAACATCGCAATTTGGGCACTGAGGTGATACGCCACAAGTCTTACATTCTACTACTGGTGAAAAACCTCGACGATTTTGAAATAATATAACTTGTTTTTTTTGAGCTAACTCTTCTTGGATTTGTTTTAATAATGTGTCTGAAAAATGACCACTCATTTCTCTTTTACGATGTTTCTCTTTAATGTCAACCAATTGAATTTGTGGTAATTGAACCTCACCAAAACGACGTTTTAATTCAACAAAACCATATTTTTTCTCAGTAGCATTAAAATAAGATTCTAAAGAAGGAGTTGCAGAACCTAATAATATTTTTCCTCCATGAAGATGAGATAATACAATAGCAGCATCACGAGCATTATATCTAGGAGAGGGCTCAAACTGTTTATATGAAGTTTCATGTTCTTCATCTACAACAATTAACCCTAAATCTTTAAATGGTAAAAATATAGAGGAACGAGCCCCTAAAATAATTTGTGCTTTTGATTTATTTTCTAATACATTATTCCAAACTTCAACTCTTTCATTCATAGAATATTTAGAATGAAATACAGAAATTTGATTACCAAAATAGTGTTGGAGTCTAACAATAATTTGAGTTGTTAAGGCTATTTCAGGCAACAAAAAAAGTGCTTGTTTACCAATATCTAATGTATCCTGTATCAGTTTTGTATATACTTCTGTTTTTCCTGAACTAGTTACTCCATGAAATAAAGTTACATCTTTAGTAGTAAAAGAACTTTTAATTTCTTCCAATGCTTTATCTTGATATTCATTAAGCTTTTGTAACTCATTAGTCTGTCCTTTATAGGAAACTCTATCTGTTTGTATATAATAATATTCAAGAACCTCTTTATCTACAAGTGCCTTTACAACAGCCGTTGTTGCGCCTGACACCTCTACTAATTTTTTAAGTTTAATTGGTTTTTTTGAAATTTCTAGTGAAAATACGACAAAATAACATCGCGTTGTTTCTTAGCTCTAGATAAATCGGATAATAGGTTTTCTAAGGAATTTTTATTAGTGTAATTTGTATGTATTCGCACATACTTAATTAATTTTGGCTTATACTGTTCATAAATTTCTTCTTTAATATAAACAGCAGACTTTTGAATTAACTCATTAATAATTGGCAATACTTTCTTTTTCCCAAGAATATCAACTACCTGATGAATTGTTAATTGAGATTGATGTTGTAAAGCTTCATAAATTAGAAATTCTTCATCATTTAATATATCTTTATTATCAAATGAGTCATTTTTAAAAATAACAGTTTCACTCTCTAATAAAAAAGCAGAGGGTAAAGCCGCTCTATAGACATCACCTAAACCACACATGTAATAGGTAGAAACCCATTCCCAATGTTTTAATTGATGTTCTGTAACTATAGGTTTGTCATCTAAAATTTGTAATATATCTTTTGCATCGTAGGCCTCTGGTGGTATTTGGTGTAATTTAAAAACCAATCCAGTATACATTTTAGTCTTTCCAAATGACACAGCAACTCGCATTCCTTTTTTCAGAAATTCGTATTCAGATTGTGTCACAGAATACGTAAAAGTTTTCTGAATTGGGATAGGTAAAATAACATCTATGAAATGTTCTGACACTTAAATTATTAATTTTAACCGTTAAGCAATACACTTAAGGAATGAATTTCTATTAGGATTGAAGGCTCTTTTTATACTACACCAACAGTTTCCTCAAAACTACTGAATTTTTAGTACATTGTGTTTAGAATAATAAATGGATTTATGACAAGTAATGAATGGAAATCTAAAGGTGATTTTATACAAGTAAACAACAATCGTTTGTTTGTTATTGACACTAATAATGATAGTAATAAAACTCAAAAATCTATGGTAATTCTTCATGGGTATCCCACCTCTTCATTTGATTACTATAAAATAGTACCTGAGATATCTAAACACTACAGAGTTATTATACACGATCACCTTGGTTTTGGTTTTTCTGATAAACCAAAAGATGTTGATTATTCATTAGTTAAACAAGCGGATATTGCCTTAGAATTATGGCGTCAGTTAGATTTAAAAAATATACACTTAGTTGCACATGACTACGGAACATCTGTGGCTACTGAAATTATAGCTCGCTACAATGCAAATGAATTGGATATAAAAATCGAAAAGTTAATTTTAACTAATGGAAGTGTTCATATTGAATTATCTCAATTAAGAACCATTCAAAAACTTCTAAAACATAAATTTTTGGGGAAGTATGTTGCTAAACTCACCAACTTTCCCATTTTCAGGAAAAACATGAAAAATATTTATTTTGACAGCTCTAAAGTAACAGATAACGAGCTTAAAGAAATGTGGAAGTTAATCGAGTTAAATGGTGGAAGAAAAATTATTCATAAACTAACTCAATATATTAATGAACGATACACATACTGGGATCGGTGGATTGGTGCTTTAAAGGAAACTCAAATACCCACCAAGATTATTTGGGCAAAAAACGATCCTATTGCCGTTCCTGCTATCGCTGAATTACTTGCAAAAGAAATACCAAATAACACATTATATTGGTTGGAAAATACAGGGCATTTTGTAATGTTAGAAAACCCTAAGGGATGGATGAAATTAATGTTAAAATAATAATTTAATGAAAAAAATAGTACTAGTATTTCTTCTTATTTTCTTTAAATCTAATGCCCAGGATTTTAGTATCATCGAGAAAAATAGATTTGAGACAGCAGAGGATTACAAAAAAGCAGAACCTGAAATTTTAAAACTCGCTGATTACCTTCTAAGAACTCCAACAAAACCACATGTAAGAATTGATAAAAGTTTTGCTTTAGAATCAAACAGAGGAAGAGCACATATTTATATGGATTATTGGTTGTCAGGTCCAAAAGAGGAATTGATTGATGGTACAAGTTTTAAATTTATAATCACTGGAAAGGTCATAAGAATAACTAAAGGAAATGGTGAATTGTTTGTAATGTTTATGGCCTCGTTAGCAAAAGCTCTAATTTCTTATCCTGAATTATCAAAAAAGAAGATCTACAAAAAAGCATATGAAACATTAGCAAAATATTGTGCTGATGAAAAAAATAATTTAAAACCTAGTAAAACTCTAAAGAAACTTATGGAAAGTATGGAAAAAACTTAATGGTTTAACTTAGATGCCTTTCTAGTTCCTTCATACAATTCATACTTCACAAACTTGCAATCTAAATCAGCATTTTTTAGTTCTATACGTTTAGATGTCCTTAGTCCTACATGTTTCAAAGCTTGCATATCTGAAGTGATCATCCAAGCAGTTGAGTTTGGGTAATTGTGTTTTAAAGTATCTCCAACTTTTTTATAGAACTCATTTACGTCTATATTCAAACGTTCACCATAAGGTGGATTAAATAAAATTGTAGTATTTCCAAAAACCTCTTTGGTTGAATTGAAGAAATTAACATGATGAACACCAATAAACTCATCTAAATTGGCATTGATAATATTTTGTTTTGCCTTTGATACAGCAGAGGGAGCTTTATCAAATCCCATAATTTTAAAATGAGAATTAGTGATTTTTTTTAGAAGTGCGTCTTGTATGGTAAAATAAAGATCCTCATCATAATTTTTCCAACGCTCAAAAGCAAATTGTTTTCTATTAATATTTGCAGGTATTTGACAAGCTATCATGCAAGCTTCTATTAAAATAGTTCCAGAACCACACATAGGATCTATGAAATTCTCCTCACCCGAATAACCAGAAAGCAATACTAAACCAGCTGCTAAAACTTCATTGATTGGGGCAATATTAGTAGCACTTCTATACCCTCTTTTGTGTAATGAATCCCCTGAAGAATCTAAAGATATAGTGCACCAATCTTTCTGTATATGAACATGGATTTTAACATCAGGGTAGTCTAAATCTACATTAGGTCTTTTACTGTATTTATGTCTGAAATAATCTGCAACTGCATCTTTAGATTTTAGGGCAATATAATGAGAATTACTGGTGAAATTTTTTGAATTAACTACAGCGCCAATTGCAAAAGTGCCCTCAACATCTAAATATTTTTCCCATTTAATTTTTTGAATAGCCTCATATAAATCTTCTTCATCGTAAACTTTACAAGTTCTAATGGGCTTTAAAATACGAATAGCTGTCCTTAAAGCAATATTAGCTTTATATAAGAAACCTTGATCACCTCTAAAAGTAACACTTCTTATACCCTCTTTAATATCTTGGGCACCTAGTTTCTTTAGTTCTTCAGCTAAAACACCTTCCAAACCCTTTAAAGTTGTGGCCGTCATTTTAAAATTAGTATTCATATGTCAAAGGTTAGGCTGCAAAAATACACTTTAATAACTCTTTTTTGATATAAGAAATTAGAAAAAAATTAATTCATTTATATTCCTGCTGTAAAACATTATATCTGAAAGAAAAGTTTATTTTTGTAGTCATTATTATTATATGAATAAATCAGATTGGTTCACAGATTGGTTTAATACCTCTTATTATCATACACTCTACAAAGACAGAAATGATAAAGATGCCCAACTATTCATGAGAAATATTATTAATTTTTTAAAAATCCCATCTTCCTCTCATTTACTTGACTTACCCTGCGGAAAAGGTAGGCATTCAATTTATTTGAATTCTCTGGGCTATAAAGTTACCGGAGCAGACTTGGCTAAAAACAGTATACAAGCTGCCAAAAAATACGAAAATAGCTCGCTGGATTTTAGGTTGAAAGATATGAGAAAACCTTTTAACATTAAATATGATGCGGTCTTTAATCTTTTTACAAGTTTTGGATATTTTGAAAATGACAAAGATGATATCTTAGTGCTAAAAAACATACATAATGGCTTACAGAAAAATGGTTTATTAGTTCTTGATTTTTTAAATGTTGTAAACGTTGAGAAAAAATTAGTTGAGAAAGAAATTAAAATTGTTGATGGTATTACATTTAATCTTCAACGAGAAATTAAAGATGGTTTTATTTTAAAGCATATTACTTTTAAAGACAAGGGAGTTAATCATTCATTCTTAGAAAGAGTTAAATATCTTAGTCTTGAAAAGTTTGAATCCTATTTTTCAGAGGCTGGATTAAAAATTAATCATATTTTTGGTGACTATCATTTATCCAAATTCAATCGAGACACCTCTGAAAGGTTAATATTTGTAGTATCATGATGACGTATTTATTGTTATTAGCCTCGGTTTTATTAGGTGCATTAATAGTTTTAATTTTAAAGCCTTCAAAAAAAACTGTTCGTTTATTGCTAGCCTTTAGTGGTGCGTATCTTTTATCTGTTGCAATTTTACATTTATTGCCAGAAGTTTATAATGGTTCGTCAGATAATAACATTATGGGAATATGTATCCTAGCAGGTGTTATTTTACAATCTGTATTAGAATCTTTTTCAAAGGGGGCGGAACATGGTCATATTCATATCCATACAAATGGAAGAACTTTTCCGAGGTTATTATTTGCAAGTTTATGTTTACATGCATTTTCAGAAGGCTTACCAATTAATCACTCTGGAGAAAACTTACTATGGGCCATCATTGTTCACAAAATTCCAATAGCCATTATTTTAACTATATTTCTAGTAAATAGTAATTTTTCCAAAAAAACAATTGGTGTTTTTTTATCGGTATTTGCTTTTATGAGCCCTTTAGGAGTTTTACTTTCTGATAAGATTATGTTTTTTGAACTCTATAAATCGGAAATTACGGCAGTAATAATTGGGGTATTCTTACATATTTCTACAATAATCTTATTTGAAAGTTCAGAAAATCATAATTTTAACTTACATAAGTTTTTAGCTATTATAGCAGGAATATTATTAACTGTTTTTACCCTTTAGTTAGCAACTTCATTAATAAATTTAATTCTCATTAATCGAAGTTCTTCCTCATCATATTCTCCATCAAACTCATCTAAAGCTTCTTGAATGTTATCAGATTCTGCCTCCATGAAATATTCATGAATGTCTTCTTGTTGATCTTCGTCTAATAAATCATCCAAAGAGTACTCAATATTTAATTTAGTCCCAGAAAAAATGATGACCTCCATTTCTTTAATTAATTGTTCCATCTCTAATCCTTTGGATTTTGCGATGTCTATTAAAGGTAATTTTCTATCTGTATTTTGAATGATATATAATTTTAATCCAGAATTTACTCCTGTACTTTTTACGATGAGATCATCAGGTCTAACCACATCATTATCTTCTACATATTTGGAGATTAAACTAATAAATTCTTTTCCAAATTTTCTTGCCTTACCCTCACCTACTCCGTGCACTTTAGATAACTCCTCAAGAGTTATAGGATATTTTAAAGCCATGTCATCTATTGAGGGATCTTGAAACACTGCAAATGGAGGAACACTATGTTTAACGGCTACTTTTTTTCGTAAATCTTTTAAAAACCTAACAAGTTTCTCATCAGCTGAAGCACCAGAACTGGGCTCATTTGTTATAATATCTTCTGTAGCTTCTTGGGAATAAATATGATCTTCTGTCATCATAAATGAGGTTGGGCTAGACAAAAAGCTTTCGCCTTTTTTAGTAAGTTTTACAACACCATATTCTTCAATTTCTTTCCTAATAAAATTCACAACTAAAACCTGTCTAAGAAGAGCCATCCAATATGAAGAATCTTTCTCTTTACCACAACCAAAAAAAGGTTTTAAATTAGTTTTATGAGAGTTTAATAAGGCATTTTCTTTACCCACTATAGCATTTACAATATCTTTAGATTTGTATTTATCATTAGTATCTCTGACAACTGATAATAATTTAACTACGTTTTCTTTAGCTTCATGTTTTTTCTTTGGATTCTTTGTGTTATCATCTAGAGCTGCACCTGCTCCATTTATTTCATCATATTCTTCACCAAAATAATGTAATAAATATTTTCTTCGAGACATGGAAGTTTCGGCATAACCAACTACCTCTTGAAGTAATGCATGACCAATTTCTTGTTCAGCAATGGGTTTACTTGCCATAAACTTCTCTAACTTTTCAATATCTTTATAAGCATAAAAAGCTAAACAGTATCCCTCTCCATCATCTCTACCTGCTCTTCCAGTTTCTTGATAATAACTTTCCAAACTTTTTGGAATATCATGATGTATTACGAAACGAACATCTGGTTTATCTATGCCCATCCCAAATGCTATTGTTGCAACTACAACGTCACANTCTTCCATCAAAAACATATCTTGGTGTCTAGCTCGGGTTTTTGCATCTAATCCTGCATGATAGGGAACAGCCTTAATATTATTTACTTGTAAGACTTGAGAAATTTCTTCAACCTTTTTTCTGCTTAAACAATAAATAATTCCCGATTTTCCTTGTCTTTGTTTTACAAACCTTATGATATCTTTCTCAACATCTTTAGTTTTAGGTCTTACCTCATAAAATAAATTTGGTCTATTAAAAGAAGCTTTAAAAGTTGTAGCATCACTTATTCCTAAGGTTTTTAAAATATCCTCCTGAACTTTTTCGGTAGCAGTTGCAGTTAAACCTATTACAGGAACATTGTCAATTTGTTTAATAATGTGTTTTAAATTTCGATATTCTGGTCTAAAGTCATGACCCCATTCTGAAATACAATGTGCTTCATCTATAGCAACAAAAGAAATTGTCTGTTTTTTTAAAAAACTCACATACTCCTCCTTAATTAAAGATTCTGGAGCTACATAAAGCAATTTAGTAATGCCATTTTCTATATCACTTTTTACTTGGGCAACTTCAGATTTATTTAAAGAAGAATTTAATACATGGGCCACACCTTCATGATCAGATATGCCACGAATTGCATCTACTTGATTTTTCATTAAGGCTATTAAAGGAGAGATGACTATAGCAGTACCAGAGTTCATTAATGCAGGCAACTGATAACAAAGAGATTTACCTCCTCCTGTAGGCATAATCACAAAGGTGTTCTTTTTTTGTAGAATACTTTTTATAACTTCTTCTTGTAAGCCTTTGAATTGAGAAAAACCAAAATATTTTTTTAATGGTGGGTATATATTCATTATATATTATTGAGCATTATAAAGCTAGTGTATTTGGGAAACAATACGAATAGAATAGTTGTGGTCTCTTATTTTTATAGTAAATTTGTCATAGAATTTAATTACTTAAATATAATACTTTTTTTTATTTAGATAAAAATAAAGTTCGTTAATTAAAAAGATTTTTTTCAATGACTCAGGAAAAAGAAATGTCATTTTTAAATCACCTTGAAGAACTTCGATGGCACTTAGTCAGAAGTATTGCTTCAATTTTTATTATTGGAATCGGTCTTTTTTCTGTTCAAGAGTTTGTTTACAATCAATTTCTTCTTGCTCACATTGATCCAAATTTCATAACCTACAGATTATTCTGCGATTTTTTCTCATTTTTTGGAGTAGATAGTAACTTTTGTACTTTAGATTATCCAAACACACTTCAGGTTTTAAAACCTACTCAACAATTAATGAATTCTATTTGGTCTTCATTCATTCTAGGAGCAATTGTTTCATTTCCATATATTTTATGGGAGTTTTGGAGATTTATTTCACCAGGTCTTCACAGTAATGAAATTAAAAAATCTAGAGGATTTATTTTTACTGCATCACT